>Ga0181343_1000218_pt1 | contig 27463 bp, 52 predicted proteins | sample Su13VDMLBSD_FD_130110 | JGI IMG/M metagenome (GOLD analysis project Ga0181343, IMG submission 130110) | Freshwater viral communities from Lake Michigan, USA - Su13.VD.MLB.S.D | ecosystem: Environmental > Aquatic > Freshwater > Lake | place: USA: Michigan | collected 2013-07-15
CATCTTGGAGCGCGAGAAAACAAAACAGTTAGAGATTAGTCGGCAAATCGCAAAAGAAAAAACCAAGCAAGAGGCGTTGGCGGCTTTTAAAGCGGGGGAAATTAACCTAGAAACATTCAAATTGCTAATTTCATAGTAGATTCGAAGTAGATTCGTAGCGGTAGTGCCTCATCGCCATTGGACAATTATTGCGAAGAAGAAGTGTGTCAGCGTCAAATGGGGGTGTAGTTTCTTAGAACGATTCGGTTTTCACACTTTCCTAGTCGCGAGAAAACGGGTAGCCAAAAAAGTCACTTCATTGCGAGTGGCTTTTTTTATATTACATTTGCGAAGTTATTACTTCAATTTTAGGGAACACTACCAATACAATAGTTGAGGTAGCATAGAAGCCTCCGATAAGCGAAAGTTTGTCGGGGGTTTTTTTATGCCTCAAAATATTTTTTAAAATATATTTGGATTCTAAAGAAACTTGTTTTATCTTTGAGCCGTAATTAAAAACAAGCATTATGAAAGTTTACTCATTTGAAACAGAACTAGGATTTGTTGAAGCGTATGACAAACGACAAATCAAGAAAGAAGCACTAGAGGTTGCTAAAAAACTCAATCGAGATATTTATGTCACTTGCGTTACTAAGCCCTCTTATAGACAAGATTGGTACACTATGCTCCCCGATGGACGCTTTCTTACCGATGCGCTAAATGTCAATAAATATCAAGGTTAACTAAAGTACCTATGGGGGAAGCGCATCCTACACGCTTATTCAATCAATAGTAATTCAAAACTCAAAAAAAAATGACAACAATTCAAAAAACTCCCGTGTATGTTTACTTTGACTCATACGGAAGTCACAATCACAAAGTGTTGGTAATTCAAGTAGGTGGTGAAGTGGGTGACACCGTGCGAAATTCCCACAAAATGATTGACGCATATGCAAAGGATAGCGCAACGCAATTAGAGAATATTCTAAAGCCTTATCTATCGAATGAAGCATATGATGTGAAAAGGATTGGAATTATATAAAACCAACCTACGGGGGAAGCGCATCCTACACGCTTATTTACCAAACAGAAAATATTTTTCAAAATATATTTGGATTCTAAAGAAAGTTGATTATCTTTGAACCGTAATTAAAAACAAAAGCAAAATGCAATTAACAAAAAAGTATTTACAAGCAGTTCTAACAGAAAAAGAATTTGCAATGTTGGAAACAATTGTCGGGATGTACACTTTCGATGACAACGTGTGCTTTATGTGCGAAACGACTAATTCTGAAAAGGGTCTAATCACTCAATTGAAAAACAAAGGATTCATTTACGACTCTTTTGATGGTATGCACGATGAAACGGATTATGAACGCGCTAATTGGTTTCCTAATGATGAGGTTCTTAACATCTACGGACTTGAGCATTATTAAATAATGTAACCCAACGGGGGGAGCGCATCCTACACGCTTATTCAATCAATAGTAATTCAAAACTCAAAAAAAAATGACAACAACAGTTAACTTCGACAACCTCATTGAAAACAACGAGCGTCTAATCAACCTAACTCTTGACCTATGTAACAAGCACGATTTAGCTTGGACAGTAGAGCGCGAAAAACTTGTATCGCCAAGCGGTCGCCAAACAGATAGCTACGGCTTGTTCAGAAGCGACAACGGAGCGCACCTTTCTACACTCTCACAACGCTATGTGCCGTGTGACAATTTCGAACTAGCAAAGATGTTGGTTTTTGCAAGTCAATCAATCGAAGATTTGAATATCGAAAAAACTCACGGAGGGGTATTCAGAAGAGGTCAAAAGGTCTTCTTTCAAATTCCACTACCCGCAACCCAAATTGGTAACGCAACTGTGGTGCGTAATCTAACCGCACTCAATTCGCACGATGGTAGTACGGGTGTAGCTATCGGAACAACTCAGACGGTGGTATCTTGCCAAAACACTTTTTATAGTGCGTATCGCGGAACAGATATGATGCGCGTAGGTCACAATTCAAATATGTATGACCGCCTCACCAATCTTGTCATCACTCTTGAAGATGCAATCAGTCACGACCAAAAGAACACAGAAACTTTCAAGCGTATGCTCGAAATCGTGCCTCAGAAAAACGATATAGAAGCCATTAAGGAACTTATGTTCGCGGTTGACCCCAATGCGTCTGCGGATGAAATATCTACCCGTAAAACGAACTTAATTGCGAAATTCGACCGTGCGGTTGAAAAAGAGTTTTCTGAGCAAGGAACAAATATGTGGGGACTCTTCAACGCGGTGACTCGTTATACGAACCACGAAATGAAGTCTTACACGGGCAACGGTAAGCTAGAGAATGTAATGGTAGGTCAAGGTGCGAAACTCAATAGAATAGCCTACAATCGCCTTGCATTGTATGTAGCGAACTAATTCAGTCTAGGGGGAGCGCATCTTACACGCTCATTTTTTCAAACAAAAATATTTTTCAAAATATATTTGCGTTCTAAAGAAATATGTTTATCTTTGTTCTGTAATCAAAAACAAAAAGCAAATGACACAAGAAATCAAAATCAAAGCAGAGAAGTTCAAATCTCCTTTCAATGCTAAATTCAAATCTGTTGTAGTTAAATGTAGCCGCGACCAAGTTCCATTGAGAATGGTTCTCGAAGCCTTGTCTAAGTTCAAAGACCAAGCCTATCTTGACGAAGCATTAGCGCAAGGTAACGTAGAGGTTTACGCGAAGCTAAACACCCGCTACATACCTTTAGGCTCAGTTCCTAACCATCTTTACAAGGGCTATCTTAAAACTCAAAATTCTGTTGCAATATGATTAAGGCTAAAAAAACTTCAACGAAAATTGAAATCGACTTAACGGGCGAAGCGGGTAACGCTTTTGCCTTGTTAGGTAGCGCAGCAAATTTATCGAAACAACTTCGACTTGACACGCAAAGTATTCTCAACGAAATGATGTCAAGCGACTACGAACATTTAGTTCAGACATACGATAAATACTTTGGTGACTATGTAATTCTTTACCGATGAAAAAAGAAATTCAAAAAACAGTAATAAGCTATCCCATTTATCGCAAATGGGGTGGCTATGTTTATTACAAAGTCGTATCATCAAAACAGATGATTAAGGTCGAGAACTTTTCCTATTATTCCAAAGCAATTGAGTTCAACCCTTTGACAAATATGGCTTTTTCTGATAAGACCGAAGAATCTAGCAAGAAAGAGTTCGATATGGCTTATACCGATGTAATGAGATACTTCAAATCCTTAGAAAAAACCTATGAATAACAAAAAACACCTCTATGCCAACCACCATTATCGTTTGGCTAAAATGAGCGAGAAAATGTTGCTCAGAAAACAAATTGATTTGCTCTCAATAATGAATGTCGCAAATGACGGTGAAATAGCCCTACAAACCATCTACTATCTAGCAAAATGGAACTAGGGAAAATCGAAACATCTAAACTATCATTCACCTTTGATAAGTTTCAAGCCATTATTGATGTATCACTAAAAGACGGAATCGGATATTGGGCGGTCGTTAAAGAAGACGACTTGCCCGTTGATATTCGCGAGAAGTACCGTTCTTTCGAATTTGTAGAAATCCTATCACTTGCTATTTGGTACGAAGACTACAAGGCGAAGGTTTATAGCGCAAGTAACCCCTCTATCGTTTTGGGGGAGGTTTCAATGCCGAGCGTGAAACAAGCCCTATCAAAAATGTCCTCTGACTACAATGAGTTCTTTCTCTATTTGATGCAAGAACCCCTTGACTACATTGACTGTGATGTGTTCTTTCAACTTGCCACTATGGGCGATGTAAAATTTGGATAAATTATAACTACATAAATAAAAACAAATGAAAAAGATTCTTTTCTTATTAGCCATTGTATGCTCAGTAAATACTGTGGCTCAACTCAAATTCACCGAAGACTGCACAGACCTATCGGGAGATTGCTACATTTACCCTAATTACTCTTTGGTAGTCGCTAACTCAGCCAAGTCAAAAGGATTCAAAATTATGCCCGATGTAAGGCGCACAACTGATTCCACTTTAGCACTCAATGGATTAATCGTAACACTTGTGAACATTGGAACGTGTTGTGAAAAAAACGAACTGATATTCTTGTTTGCTGACTCAACCAAAATGACTGTAACTTCTTGGAATGATTTTAACTGCGAAGGAAACGCTTACTACGAATTAAGTTCTGATGAAGCAAATCAACTCAACACGAAGCAGATAATTAAGGTTCAAATAAAAAACGGTTATAGTTATGACACCTTTGCCAATAGCTTAGTAGGTGACGATAGAAAATACTTTATGAAAGTACATACAGAAGTAAAAGCCAATCGAGTAACTGTCATAAAATAAAAAAACTAACTATGTTTGCAACACCTCTTTTTGGGGTGTTGTTTTTTTTTATACACTTTTAATGCCGATACAGATGATAACGATTGTATTTCTTTACTTGATGGGAGGACTGTTGAGTGGTCGAATGGCTTATAGCCTAGCAAAACCAACAGACATTAGCAAATCAAAACGTAACGCCCTTATTATTATTTCATTCCTTTTAAGTTGGGTGATGATATTGTTTGCGTTATGTTATTTCTATCTAGCAACCCGAAGCCAATGATTGAATCGAAATGGACAGACACAGAGCGCGAGTACATACTCAGCGTAATAGAAGACCACGTTGTTACGATTGGTTGTGTGGACTTTATGCTTAGAATTAAGCCGTTCAAAATGCCCTATCTCAAATGGTCAAGTCTTTTGATGCTTGTTGCTATTTTCTATTATGGCTTATCCTACTACTTTTTTTTCGTCCCTTTAGTGCCGATATTGGTTATCAACATTTTTCATTTCATAGATATGAACATTGTTGTACATTCATTAAGTAAAGCGCATAATCAATTGATTCGAGAACAAATGCTGATTGATTGGGATGAATTGATGGAATTTGCTCTTGAATATTTTACCTTGAATAAAGAAACTTGGTAAAAGACTTACCCATTGTTTTTTACAAATATGGAAGTTAACAAGTGGTTAAGCAAGACCTTTAAAGGACGATTTATTGAGCATTTAGAGCAATTTCTCATTGGTCTTGATGCCAATTATCAATGGCAAAACTACCACTTCAATTACAAGCCAAACAAAAGCAAAGAGAAGTTTTTCTTTTCGTTCTACTGCATCTCAACCGATAGCTTACTTCTTGTTACTGTACACAAGGTTCAACCTAATGCGGAGAACTTCATCTCAGTCAAATACAACGAAATGATTGTCTTTGCTCTAAACGACAAAACCTTTATTGTTGATGCCGTGTACACGAAGTCGGTTGCCATTCAAGACACCTCCTTCGATTCTATTTACTCTCACTTCGAGTTTCTTTTTCCGCAGAAAGAAGTCTAGAACTTTATTAACAATCCTTTGAGTTCTTAACTTTGCTTGTTATATTTGACCTCGTAATTCAAAACATCTATGGCAAAAACCATCTTCAATAAAGGAACAATTGAAAAATATCGCTCCACCTTATCTAAGTGTATTGCGAATAAAGAAACTTTTTCAACCTATTCATCGGGAATGTCAAGGCGTATTATCTTACCTACGGGTGTAAAGATGAAGTTCTTTGGGTCTGAAAATAATAATTCAAGAATAAGCGGTGCGTTTATGGTGCAAATGGTTCAGCGCGAGATTGACGCTTACATTGAAAAAAACGGAATACCCACGCACAATGTCGTTAGCGATGTCCAACTATTCAATTTACCCAAGATTAACGCAGTTATAGCGGGTAAAAAGAAACCTATTGTCGGAATTGACATAAATGCTTGTTATTGGAATACGGCTCATAAATTGGGCTATATAAGCGATTCTTTGTACCAACGAGGTTTGGACACTTGCAAAAAGGAGGGTCTTCTGATAGCAATTGGGTGTTTGAACAAGAAACCCGTTATGAAACATTACCGAAATGGAAAGTTGATTGGTCAATCAATTGACGAGGCTATTCATTCGCGTTATTCACCATTCTATTGGAACGTAATTGAACATACTCACCAAATTATGATGGAGAGTTATGAGCAATTCAAAGACAATTGGTATATGTATTTAACCGACTGTTTGTTTGTCGATAATAGCGTAGTAAAAGATGCGAAGAAGTTTATTAGCGACAAGGGATTTAAGTGCAAAAGCCATCAAATCGAATTTTTGAAATTTGACGGTAGGAGATTAAGTTGGTTTGACTTTAAAGACAACCGTGAAAAAGAAATACACGCGGGTGGTCGCGATATAGACCTTGTTTATAGCCTTACTGCAATAGGAAAGGGGATGCAAACTGCACCCCCCTTGCTAACTAACTAAACATACATAAAGCAATTCAATCACTCAGTAATTGAAACACAATGAAAAATACAAAAATTAGTCAATCACTACTCAAAAACCTATACAACTTCAAGCAAGGAACAGAGTGCGGAATCAAAATCAAAGCGCATTATTTGTACGGAATGGAGTACGAGTCTAGCGATGCTATGGACTTGGGAAATTGGTTTGAATACAAAGCAACGGGTCAACTGCCGAGAAACGGAGTAGAGCCACTTCCCGAAACTTTAAAAAACGGAGATTTGAGCGTTAGCTACCGCAGAATGATGAAACAACTTGAGAACTATCACAAGATTCTTGAAATGTATCAAATCAAAATACTTGAAACGGGCTATCACTTCAATCACCCAATAGGTTCGGGTATTGCTGATATTATTGCCGAATGGAATGGTCAGAAATGCATCATTGATATTAAGACTACGGGGAAAATTGATGATAAGTGGAGCGAGTATGGTTGGGGAGATGAAAAGTTTGAATACGTTGATTCTCCTAATACGCAAAACCTTACAATTCAAGCCGTTCAATACAAACTACTTGCAAGAGAAGAATGGGGTATTGATGTGCCATTTTACTTCTTTGTTTTCAGCACAACAGACGAAGATGCCGTAAAGATTTTTAAAGTCGAAGTTGACCCCGAAAGAATAGAAAAACACTTAGAACAAATTAAAACTGTACATAACTTTTTTAACAACGTATTCGTCAACAAAACAGACGAAGAATTAGCTTTTCCCGAATTAAAACGATGCAAACAATGTCCATTGAAACCCAACTGCAAACACTTTGTGGAAGTCCCGTTAATCAAGACGATTCAAGTTTATTGAACTTTATAAGTTACCTCAGACGCTATGTTTTCTTGCTTCAAACGTATCTATCAGAACGCAATGAAGAAAGATATGTGGATAATCAACATAGAGTAGTACAGTCGCCTATGACCTATGCGAGTTCAATCGAAATAGTAAAAGAAATACAAATCATTTCAAACATCATATTTAGCTATGAAAAATTCAGAAACACCTCAAACGGAAATACAACTAGCACCGAGCCTTAGTACCGAAGTCAATACTGCACTTAAAGTTGCTTTTCAAAAATGCTCTAATCTTATTGGGCAAAAGGAGGCGGTAAGAGAACTTGGTTTTGCTAGTCAAATTATCAGCAAATCACCAACGCTTCAAAAATGCTCTACCAATTCCATAATTGATAGTGTGGTAAACGCATCACGAGCCAATCTTACGCTTAACCCCGCGCTACGTTTGGCGTATCTCATTCCGCGTGAAGGTTTGGCAACATTGGACATAAGTTATATGGGTCTAATCACAGTTCTAAAGAAAAGCGGAGGGTGTAAGTATGTGGAGGCGTTTGTCGTGTACCAAGATGAAGACTTTCAGTACAACCCCGCAAGTGGTCTTATTCATCACACCCCGCACTTTGCATCATCGGAAGCCGAACAGAGCAATCGAAAAATAATTGGATGTTATAGCCGCGCCATACTGCCGAGCAACGATGTGGTCTTCTGCTTTATGCCCTATTGGGAAATCCAAAAGGTTAAAAAATTCAGCAAAGGGTCTGATAACAAGTGGAGTGCGTGGACAACTTGGGAAGAAGAAATGGTGAAGAAGTCTGTAATCAAGCGTCACTTTAAAACACTTGTTAGCGGAAGCGAAGCGGCTGAAGTTGTTGAAGCCTTACGCATTGAGGATGAAAACAATCCGCTCATAAAACAACCAACCAAATCATCTTTATTTGACCTAGATTTTGAAGCGTAATGATAGATAGAATATTAGAACAGTATGAAGACGAAACTTTCCTAAAAGCCGATGGTTTTGATGCCGCAATAATTGGGGTAGATGAAAGTAGTATGCGATTGATTTATTCAGTTTCCAAGTGTATTGAGATACTATTTTGGGATATGGAAATGTCAGAAATTGATGCGCTTGAGCATTTCAATTTTAATGTGATGGGTGCTTACGTTGGCGAAAAAACTCCCATTTGGTGTATGGATTATTTTGACCCAATTTTTATAAGTAAAAAATCATAAATATGACTTCAACACAATTACTACAACACCCTTATTACGATAGATTTAAGGACATCTTATCTGACCCAACTAACCTATTAATTGATAGGATAGAAGGAGCGGGTATGGTCAATGAGGGTATAGTTACGATGTACAACGGATTAAAGGTGTATTCAAATTGCTATTATGATAATTTTTCAGACATCTTTTGGCTCAATGAAGGTGTTCACGAACCCCAAGAAGAGTTTGCTTTTCATAAAATTTTGCAGAGCATTACGAAACCAATGCCGATTATGTTGGAGTTGGGTAGCTATTGGGGATTTTATTCGATGAGTTTTATGCAAAAGTTCAGCGATGGCAAAGCTTATTGTGTTGAAGCAGACCCGAATTTTATGTTGCAAGGTCAAAGAAATTTTGAACTCAATAACCTAAAAGCGGATTTCACTTGCGGCTACGTTGCAGATAATGCAATTACGGTCGATGGCTTTTGTGAAGAGAAAAATATAGAAAGCCTTGACATACTTCACGCAGATATTCAATCTTATGAATTGCAAATGCTCTATGGCGCACCGAAAATGCTAGGTGAACAGAAAATTGACAACTTGTTCATCAGTACCCATACTCAAGAACTACATAGCCAATGTCTTCAAATCTTAGAAAAGTATAACTACAAAATAGTTGTAAACGTGGATATGTTCGATAGTTTTTGTTGCGATGGTATAATTGTCGCACGAAGTGAAAAAGTGCCTTATTTGCCCATAAATGTGGCTAAAAAGAGTCAAACTCCTTTGTGGATAGACTTTGAAATGATGGCTCACTTAGAAAAAGTCCTAAAAAAGAAAAACCCACTACGATAAGTGGGTTGATTTCTCTGTAATTCAAAACAAACAAAAAGCACTTAGCGAACTAAACTTTAGTTTGAAACTTGAATTGCAAATATAAACTACTATTTTGCTCTAGTGCAAATAATTCTTACAAAAGAGAGTCAAGCATACCCGTTTGTCCACCATCAATGTATGAAAAATCGCTGAATCTTTGTGTCATTTGTTGCGTATAACCACCTACGGGAGATGTATTTGCGGGAACATTAGTAGATGGTCTTGTCATTTGTTGCGTATAACCACCTACGGGAGATGTATTTGCGGGAACATTTACGAGAGGTCTTGATACGGGAGGCGGTGTTACCACAGTAGTATTTGTCGGAGGTGGTGTTGCCACAGTTGTTGGCGCAGTTGGAGGTGTTTGGGTATTCACTACCAAAACGGGAGGCATCACGCTTGATGTTGGTGAAGCGATTGGAGCAGAACCAAATCCACCACCACCACCACCACCACCCATAGTGGATTTCTCTTCACCCAAATCTTCTTCTACTATTACATCAGTAGTGCTTGGTTTTCTCATTCTATATAGCAAAAATGCGCCTACGGCAATTCCACCTATCAATAACAATTTTTTATTGTCCATTTTATTTTAAAGTTTACTTGTTTATAGTTTCGTCAAGACAGTCCATAATCTTTTTGCGTAGAGGTATAAAAACTTTCATTTCCTCATCAGATAACGCTCTTCTCAAATCGCTTTTCTGAGTGAACTTACTTGCTTTTTTCAAGACTGTTGCTTCTTCTTTGCTCAGATTTTGTAGACATTCGTCTATGAGCATAATTTGATTTGAAGACAAATCAATACCCTCGTCAGCAATTTGGTCATCTATATCTCTACCCATCTCCGTTGCTCTGAATTTGGAATAAGAGTCAATCGAATCAGATGTTGATTTTGTTTTTTCTTTTGGCTTTGATTTACGGAAAAGCAAATAAACGCCTATTGCGCTCAAGAGTATTACAACAAAAGAGTTGTCTTGAGTGCCTTCGCCAATTGGTTGTGGAGTTTGTCCTTCCATCTTTTATTTACTGAATTATCAGATTCAATATCCGTTAAAAGCAAACCTAGCTTCTTCAGAACCCGATTTTGTTTTTGAAGGGGTAACATTTTGAGATAAACCTTGAAGAGCGGTTTCCATAGATTTTTTCATCCAAGCATCAAATTCAGCCATTGTAACCCCCATTTTTTTCATAATCGCTTCCGCTTCTTGCTTGTTTTTTGGGGCTTGTTTTTCAATTTCTGCTAATACGGCTTTGAATTTTTCATCTTCATTTTTATATGAAGATGGACTTGAAGTAGAAGATGATTTATCCGTTCCGTTTGTTGTCGTTCCTTTCGGTTTTGAATAGTTCGCATAAAGCAAATAAGCAATCGCTAAACCTCCTAAAATATATAAAGTGTTTTTATTCATTTGAATAGTAATTAGATAAGTTATTAAAATCCTATGTTATCAATGTCGTTTCCGAAACCATTGAAAGCAAAATCAGCACCGCCATCGTCAAATCCACCCGCAGCTTTGCAATCGCGTCTGAATTTTTGTTTAGCATCTCGGTCTTTTTTCTTTCTAGGTAAACGACCATATTTAGCCCGTGCTTCTTTTCGGCAGTCCCTACGAACTGCTCGTTTTTCTTGACGCGCTTCTTTTTTAGTCAAGTCAACACCGCCAACATCTTCAGAATAATCTTCTTCGCTTGATTCACTTCCATCTCCACTTGGCGATGCCGAGTCAGACGAGCCACCATCTCCTTGTTTTAGGTTCTTGTCGCCTTTACCCATAAAAAAATAATAGGCTAACCCGCCTACTGCGAGTACACCTAATCCAATCAAAATTGCTTTTTTATTCATTATTTCAAGAATTAGAAAGTGTGTCCGTTAAATGCAAATGCCTCTCCATCATCCGAAAAATTTGGAGTAGCAAAAGTTGTCCCAAATGGATTAGGACGGGCGGGTGGATTGTTTCTCGGAATTGCGGAAACATTATGGGTTCGTGTTCCGTCCTCGTTTGTTACAGTTGTTATTTGCGTTTGAACATTACCCGTTGGCGAACTTGTAGTTGTAATTGCTACGTTTTCGGGAACACTACTTAAAGTGGTATCGCCTTCCGCTTCGCGTCTTGCCTTCCAAGCGTTCCAATCAACATTTCTTTTAACACCATAAGTCTTTGCGTACAACTGACGTTTGCCTCTTGCTTCTAGCGTTGTAGCGGGATAAACACTTTTCGCCTTCTCATAAGCCTCAATCATAATCTTGTCGTCACGCATTATTTTACTATCTGCGCTAATTGGTGATTGTTCGGGACGAGTTGTCGTTGAACCCTTTTTTGTTGCATTTCCACCTTCCGTAGATGCGCCACCTTCTGTTGATGCACCCTCTTCGGTGGATGTTTCTCCTTCTGAACTTGAGTCAGTTTTCGTTTTTTTGTAATAGAGAAAGCCGCCAATCAATACGACTGCGCCAATGCCTACATATAGATACGTTTTGTTCATTTATTTCTTATTATTTGTAATCGCGATTTTCAACCATTTGTAATACGCCATCAATCAGCTTACTGCTTTCAGCAACAACAAACCCTTTCTCTACACCACTATTAATCACAAATTTACCTTCTGCAAAATCAACTGTGAATGGAGGTTTTGTAGGGTCGGAGTAAATAAGTATTCCGTTCTTCTCATTAGCAATAACGGTCAATTTATCATCGCCATTAGTGATTTTGAAAGAAACAAAAGTGGAGGTGTCATTTACGGGAGCGGTAATTGGATTGTAACCTTTCGTTTTAAGGTCAGAATAAAACTCCTTTAAGATAGGTGTTAGCGTATCTGCACTTTTGCGATTTACATCCCCATTCTCTGAATTTTTGCCATATTTACTATAAAGCAAGTAAAGCACAGTCACAATGACTGCGCCTCCTAAGATATAATTCAAGTAAGAAGACTTGGCGTTTTTCATAGCATTGAATCTTGTGAATCAACGTAAGACCGTGCTTTTTCGGTAAGCATATTGTCTAAGCCATTTGCACTTGAGAAGCCAAAAGTATTTGGGAACTTTTGTTTTGCCAAAGTCCATAGAATACCCGCCAAATTAGCGTCTGTACCATTGAACGAGCCATCATTCAATTTAATAGTGAACTTATTGTTTGCAAAATTCCAAGTTCCATCAAATTTTTCAAGACCGCTACCCTTTGACGAGTCGTCGTGCATATCCATCTCAATCCAAAAATAACCGTTAGGTGTAAAGTTTACTCGAATGTTTCTTACACCCTCCCCATCATAAAGCAAAAATTGTACTCTCTCGGATGAATTAGCCTCAATAGTATAACCGCTCATTGCGGTCGTAACCTTTTGCAAGTCTTGAACTGCACTATTTGATGCCGATTGAGAACCTTGACTTTGATATGCTGAATACTCAACACCATATTTTGCCCAAGCCTTTTGAATATAACTATTGTTATAGCTTCCTTTTCTATCCAATTTGTTTGCGGTAGCCCAATCGCTATGAGTGTTATTTACCCAATCACGAAAAGCATTACCCTCCATTTCATTTTTGAAAGGAACAGTAACGGAAATGTTTCCCGAACCCGAACCCGATGTAGTTGTAGTAGGAGCGGGAGGTGTTGTAACGGGCGGTACATACACGACACCGTTATTCTTCAATTGTTCTTCTTTAGATTTCTTTCTAAAATAAAGAAACGCACCAACTCCAACGCCAATAAAAGCGACACCACCAACAGTCCACCACAACCAATTATTATTACCTTTTGCCATCTTATTATTTTTTTGATTTATAAACTACCATTCCCGTTTTAGTCTTTGACGCAACGTATGTTTTACCATTATGCGTGAAAGATTTAGCACCATCTTTTCGTGCCTTATTCATTTTGTTGAAATAATCGTTTGCCATTTTATTTGGTTTTTTTTCGGTATATGTATATTCCTACTGCGGTTAGCGTACCAAAAATAATTATGATAGTGGGTATTACCCACCATCTGTTGTTTTGATTTACGAAACTCCCACCAATAGAACTAATTTTTTTTTTTACTTCAGCTAGTATAGTCGCTCCATTTGAAAGTCTTGCGGCTCTATCACCAATACCGTTTGTACCCCCGTTGATAGCGCGTGTAATATTTTCGTGAACTCCTTTATTGTTCGTTGAATCAATTGGTTGGGTCAAATCAAACTTATCTGCCCATTCATTTAGAGTTAAACCACTTCTTTTGCGGTCTGACCACCATATAGCACTTACTTGTGTTGCAAGTTCGGGTTCTGCGACCAATTGAGGATTAGCAACAAGGTCTTTACCTACCTTCTCAGACATCTTTTGATAGTTGGCTCTCCCCGTTAACTGTATTAAGCCTCTGCCCTTAAATTTAACCCCATCACCCGCGTTTACGTTACCTAAATCTGCGCGACCCTCGTATGCGCTTCCACTTGCATATTCTTCTGTGGCTTTTAAAGAAGCACTTTCGTGTCCTATTTGAGCAAGAAATGCCAAAACACGATTAGGAGTATTTATTCCATACTTCTGCATATATTTATTCAGATATGGTCTGAACTTTTCAGCCTTTTCTAAAGAACTGCCCGATGCTTTTGCTATTTGTTCTGCGGTAAGATTCATCTTGGTAATGTTTCGTAAAAGTTGCGTACTATTAATTTAGGTTTGAAAATAAAAAGACTAAAGTGGAATTTTTCATCACAAAGCGACTAAAAATAAAACCACCGCCCCCCCACCTACATATTTCCAAATGTGCCTCTGATACCATTTAGGTGATTTTTCCAATTTGAAAGAAGCTACGTCCGTTGTCGTTGTATGTGGATTTTCATTTCTAATGTAGACCATTTGCTCTTTCTTTTTGAACAACCCTCTTTTTGACTCACCAAACTCAATGTTATATTTGTTGAAAACAGTCAAAGAATCGAATTTAACGCTATCCTCGACAATGTTGGCACTCATATTCAACCACACATCGTGGTATTGAAATCTTTTGGCTTCAATTGTATCGGTTTCAATGATAATTAGCGTATCGTGAAGTGCTATCGTTAGGGTGTCGTATTTTGTTTTAGTTCTAAAGATAACTTTTTGTTCTAAAGACTTTAGTTCTTCAATTTCCTTCAGTTGTTTTTCAACTTGTTTGGTCTTTTCCAACACTAAATTTCGTGCGCCCGTAATTTCTCGACCTTGCTCATCAATTTTCTTTACAAGTTTTGTTTGCTCTTTGGAGTAGGCGAATATTTCATCCATTGCCTTGTTGTATTTTGAGCGTTGTTCACACCCGTTTATGAGCAATACAACCACCACTATTGCAAGTAGGAATTGAACTAAATTTTTTCCGTAATAATCCATTTTTTTAAGTTTTGAAAAACACAAAAACCCCGCGTCAATTAACGCGAGGCTTCCATAATTAGTGAATAATTATTTTTTGTACAACTTGACTGTAATTGCAACGAGCAATCCAATCATTAAAAGGTTGTGTACATTTTGTCCACCTAAAAAGGTGTTTGGGTCTTTGATGTCAAACATAATTATGCGATTTGGTTATTAAAAAATTTTACTTTAATCGAATGAATCCAAGCAATTTAAGTGACTTGTAAGTATCATTCGGTTGATTGTATTTCAATTCGTGTTGTAATGTATCTACTAGGTCGCCTTCTCCTTGAAAAGACGGGTCGTAATTCGTGTTTCCCTCAACAGTTGTAAACCCATTTGGGAACATTGAACTATTTGGTCTTGTAACAATTCCCGCGTGACCTTTTGAACTATCATTAAGCCTTCTCCAAATGACAATATCGCCCACTTTAGGTCTGCCCGAAGTAATGGTTTCAAAAATTGGTGAGTTACCGCTATTGATGTTGTTCCAAGTTCCTTGCGTACTGCCCGACAAATCTTTTTGAATTTGGTCAGCTAGTTTAGGTAAAGCCTTTTTGTAAATTGCTTTAGCATAATACATACACCACGCTTCTCCCGATTTCCATCCCGAATCTTTGAGCATTTCTTTTAGAGTTTCGTCAGAAAACGATTGATTATTTCCAATCTCTTCAACTCCCTTGAAAGACTTCGCTATTCTCTTGATTCGTCTACTACGGTAGTTGATAAAAATAGCTAATGAGGCAACCGCAAGTGCGCCCCCAACGATAAGTGATATTTTAACTGCCTTGTTCATCTTTATTATATTAAGTCGTCATCTTGAATGTAAGTCGCTTTTATTGGAGCAGACTTTACGCTTCCGTTTGCGGTAGTGCTTCCGCTTTTTTTCCGCATAAACGCACTCAGTCTTGCCAAACCCCAAGCCGTGCGGGAATTAGGTGCGCCACCCGATATAAGTGGTCTATGAGATTTACTATATGCACCCAACCCCCTACGCACGATAGCCTTTGCAGTTGCTAAAGAAATTTTGCGTTTAGGATTTTTCTCATTGTATTTAACTACTTTTGAACGTATCGTAGTTAAAAGAGAGGAAGAAAAAGAAATCATCGAGGCTACGCTTTCGCTTGAGGCAGAGCCTTTTACATTGCGTTTCGAACCATAAATCCGCTCGGATGGGGGCGATGGAGTTTGTGCGAGATTTTTTCTTTCCTTCCTCATTTTCTTATTCTTGTGGCGTATTGTTAGACTCAGTTCCTCTGTAACTGAACTTATCTGCCGTTGTTGAACCTAAACTAACACACCCTATATACTTCAAAGCGTCCACGACAAACTCACTTGGTGAGCGCATATCGTGAAACCAAAAAGGGTAAAACAAAATAACACAAAGAGCCACTACACAAGTAATGGCAATAATGCGTTTTGAACTTACCGACCCTCTTTCATCAGAAATTAGGCTTCGCCAAAAACCCTTTTTCATCTTATTTGTTTTGTTTGTTCAGCGTGTAAAGGCTATAACCCAAATAAGCAATAAGTAAAGTAACTGCTATCAAATCAGCGTGAGCCTTAATCATCGTTAGCAATTCCATTCTTTTTTGTTTCTCTTCTCCGTTCATTTCTGCTTTTGTTGTTGTTGGTGGTTGATTGTTTGCCATTCCAATAGCTTGTGCCATTGCGGGATTAAATAGTACCATAATTTACCAAAGTATTTTATCAGCAAAAAAACCCGCACTTCCACTTTTGTGTCGGTCGTTTTCGTGCCTCTTTTTGTAAGCCGTTTTTTTTCTTTCAGCAGTTCCTTTAGAAACCTCACCCTTTCTTTCCTTTTCCTTGTAAGTAGGATAGTCATTCATTCCTAACGCACCAATACTTGCAAGTTTATCCCCCTCTTTGTTGAAAACATCAATCTTTTTGCCTTTGCGACTGCTTGGTTTGATAGTCACCCCAAGTTTCTTTGCGCGGTCAATGCTATGTTTTTTGATTTTATAAGCCATTGAAGTCGGATGAATCTAAAAGTGTGTAAGTAAACGTATTGCCAAATGCCGCGCTCGATTTATCTATCAAAGCCATAAATTCATCAAAGTCTTTTGTTTTTGCAAATATTTGACATCCCGCACTCCATTTATCGTTTATCACGCTTTCAGTAGTTGGACTTGAACGATGAATATTGATACCGAACATACCAATATCAATAGTCGAAGGATTCAAATCAATAATAATGTTATTATTCGAATCCCTATAAACTGCAACGGGTAGTTTTTGAACTAAAGCCTTGTACTTGCCCTTATGAACACCTATTTGAAATGCGCCCAAATATTGACCCGCAACAAGCAACGCAGTTCCTTTTTCATTCAATGGGTGCTTCAGCCAATAAGTTCCCGCATCAGTTGATGCTTTCCATTTTTTACATTGAAAAACGCCCGTCAAGTCTTTATATATACAACAAATCCAATCATCGTAAACCCCCGCAGTTCTATTAGCCGAGCGAATACCTATGATATTAAGGTTGTAAATACCATTTGAGAAGAACTTATAATTCTTCTTATGCATAACACGCTGAATTAGCGCAATTTGAAGTTGTTCTTCCGTCATTGTAGCAATACCCCCGTTCTATATTTTAGTGAGTCTAAATACATCCTTTCTGTTGCAAATTTAAGCATCAATTCGGTTGATAATGCTTGGTCAAATTCCCTCATAAATGAAAGAGATGCTTTTACATAGTTAAATGTAAGTCGAGAAAAGGATGAAGCCAATACCGTGTAAGCGAAAGTTGAGTCTGTATCTAAAATGAAGTCTTCTTCAAAAATCCCGTGTAATGAAACTGTATTTTCTTGATATGGGTCAATAGTTGGGGTGAAACCCGCGCTCCAAGTGTTTCCGTCTGCGGTTTTGTTTCCGTAGTTTATGTCTTCAAGAAGTTGTTGTGGATTATTGCTGATTATATCCATCCCCAATATTTTGTAGGCGTTTCCCGTTTCACTTTGCTGAATTACCGTAAGAGGTACAACGCCTTGAACCGTTACAAATGGATTTGTAGTAACATAGGTAGTAACTTGTTCAGTTGGGTTAATCGTGCCTAATCCGAACTTAAACAAATCCGCTCCAAACCCCGTCAAAACCCAATCGTATCGAGTTGTTAATGGGCTATTGGGTGTTTGCTGACCATACAAAGTGCCGACATTACCAAGCGAATCAGTCAATGGATTAATCAAGGCAAGATAAGCCGCTAACGTAGAGCCAAGAGGCACAAGAACATTGGAAATAAGGGTGTTAGTGCTATCATAAACCTCCATAGTGGTTGCAGCACTAAAAACACCATTTACAAGCGTGGAGATATTGAAATTATTTGCAACACTAATAAGTCCATTTGTCAAAGGAGTAGCATTAGAAGCACCTATACCGCCTTGATTGAATAGGTTAAAAGTAAAACTGCTCGAAGTGTTATTTATAAACCTCAAGGTAAAAGAGTCTTCTATTGATAGGTTTCTTCCTATCATAAAAATTTCATAATCATTTGAATAATTGCGCCACCAAACACTCCGCTACCGATTGCAATACCCATAATTTTTGCCATTACAACCTTTTGGTTCTCAATCCATTTTTCGTGTTTAGCGACTTTCCCAACCAATCCTTCTTGAGCCATTTCTTCATCTCCTATCAAAGTGCGTAAAATTCTATCTACTTTCACCGATATATCCTTCATTTCTCTATGTAGAGCCACTATTTCGCTTTGTGTTTTTGATTCAGTTGAACGATTCCGTGTATTCATTTGTTTTTCTCAAAAATTGTACATTAAACGAAAATAGTGAAAGATGATTATTAATGTTTTTTCAGCTACGCAACTTCTGTGAAAGGTCGGTATATTTGCGCTACTTGCAACGACCTAAACAAATTTACAATGAAAACACAATCTGACAATTTCATTATCCTCACGATTAACGGAGGTATTGGAAAAAACATCTTAGCAACGGCAGTAGTAAAGGCTATAAAGAGGGAGATGCCCGAAATGAATATAGTTGTTTTGACCGCGTGGAAAGATGTTTGGGCAAACAACCCGTATGTTTATCGCTCATACAAATTTGAAAATGCACCATACTTCTATTCAAATTACATTCAAGACAAGCAGAATATAAAGATTTTTGCTCTAGAACCTTATCAAACAGAGGCTTACATTCTAAAGAAAGAACACTTGATTGACATTTGGTGTAAATTGTGTGGAGTAGAACACAAAGGAGAAACACCCGAACTGTTTTTCAATCAAAGAGAGGTGGAGTATGTAAAAAACAACATTATTAGAAACGAACCTATTTTTCTTATTCAAACACACGGAGGTTTTAATGCTAATATGAAGCACTCTTGGGTGCGCGATTTGCCCATTGATTTGGCGCAAGAGGTAGTTAATTCAGCAAATAAGACGGGTGGTCTAAGAATTATTCACGTTAGGAGAGATGACCAATTACCGTTGAACGGTACTGAGCAATTTAAAGGCACTTTGCGTGAACTTTTTGTTCTTATTCGTGAAAGTAAATACCGTCTGTTTATTGATTCAATGTGCCAACACGTGGCTATGGCTTTAGGCAAGAAATCAACTGTTTGTTGGGTTCGCAATACGCCAACCGTTTTAGGCTATACACTACACGACAATTTCATCTGCGATGTTGAAGATGAGATTGATACATTAGATTATTCAACTTTAGACCCTTATGATATTGTTGGCTACATTAATCAATGTCCATTCAAAGAAGGAACAAAATTATTTGATTCTCAGCAACTTATAGAGTCAATTCAGACTCAATCCTAACAAAATGAAAAAAATTATTTATGTAAGTGGTTTGCCCCGTGCAATGACCACCTTGATGTGTAATGTTCTTGCAAACAATCCGAGAATAGGTGGTGGAGAAACTTCTCCATTACTTGAATATATTTATGGAGCAAGAGGGAACTTCAGTCATACACCCGAAGTGAAATCTGCGCTTACCAAAGAAGATATGACCGATTCTTTTTTGGAGTTTTGTAAACACGGAATGGATGGCTATGCGAAAAGAATAACTGACAAGGAAATTTACCTAGACAAATCAAGAGGTTGGGTACATTATGCCGACCTTCTGTGGAAATTTTCTCCCGATGCTAAAATAATCGTAATGGTTCGTGACCTACGTTCAATCGTAAGTTCTATGGAGAAGAAATGGAGGCAAAATCCCGAAATTATTGATGTTCGTGAGAATCCAAAGCAACAAGATTTTGTCACCGTAGAGCAAAGAGCAAATCACTTTCTAAACGATGCGCCACTAGGTATTGCTATCAAAAGGCTTTATAACGCTCAACAAGTTAAGTCGTTGGATAATATGTTAGTGGTAAAAGCGGAGGACTTTACTGCAAACCCACTCAAGACAATGAAAGCGGTGTATGAGTTTCTTGGTGAGCCTTATTACAATATGGACTACACCAATGTCCAACAGATGACTATCGAGAATGACCGAATTTCAGATTTTGGAGTATATGGCGACCACACTATCAAACCACACATTCAGCCACTAAAAAACGATTTTGTAGAAATATTAGGGTCAAACGTAAGCAATCAAATTAAGAACGCTTATACTTGGTTTTATGATGCGTTTAAATATTATTGAAAATGGATGATTTGTCAGTAAAAGTTCGATTCAATCACAATGCAATTTCTGAAAAAGAAAGATGGAGGGTTCTTGTGGAAAGGACAACTTTTTTCAAAGAATACCTATGTTCAAATGTTACTTTTTTTTGTCATACCAAAACAACAAAAGACAAAATTTACAACCATACATATTTTGTAGACAAATGGCATATGAGCGCAATTAACCCAAAGAGTATTGAGGTTTTACAAGATGAAGAGGGAGCATTATCTATTGTGGTAACATAAAAAAAAAGCATCTCCGTTGAGTTGCTTTTTTTTCTACACCTTAATAAATAAATAGCTTAACACTATACACTTAACAAATATACATAAACATCAATTATGTTCCGTAGAAAACTAAGACTCCTTGAATAACGGCAGTCCATCTTGTTGTGATTGCTCCAACGGGTTGAGCGACTGTAATTGTAAGCGAATCATTTGTATTATCAGCACCAATAGTTACTGAATACCCAACCGCACCGAAATGCGATGCAATTACATTCGTGTGAGGTAGAGTCGTTGTACCTCCAACATTTTTGATTACAAAATAATCGTATGAAGTAGCGACCGTTGCGCCCGTAGAGATAATCCCCGCAGTTGCTATTGTACCCATCAGCATAGCCCCGTTTGGAATCGTTATGTTTGTAATACTGCTACCATAAGTCGGATAAAGAATTTGAGGTGTTGAGTTTACCGTTTTATTACCAACGACAAGTTCAATGTGTTGAGCATCACCATTTACACCAAATGTGAATTGTGTATGCGCTCTTTCGCCATAAAGCCTTGTTCGAGCATTAGCACCCGAAGCAATACCAAGCGAACTACAAACAGTATTAGAAAGTCCATTTATAACTGTACCATAAATACTATTTACATCAATTGTATTTGTACTACCATTCAGAATTACTCCCGCAAAACCATTATTAATATTTGTACATCCCGAACCAATAAATCCATAATTTCCAATAGCGCAATTAAAACCCCCGCCAACTACTGAGGCATAACTACCGCAAACTTTATTCAGACAACCACCACCAATGAATTGGTGTGTTATTGCCGAGCCGCATATAGCATTATTTTCACCACCACCGATAACTCCATATTGTACTGTATTGCTAATTACATTAGCGCATCCACCGACAATTACAGAATAGCTATTTGAACCAAGAATATTTCGCAAACCCGAAAAAATTCCACCTCTTAAATTGTTAGCACGAATCAAGTGGCTTTCACCACCCCCAATAATACTGTTTTGAACACCATCTTGAGTCGTGTTATCAGTACCTCCTAAGATGACCATATTTACATTATTTGTTCCAATTGTGTTGGTTAAACCCGAAAAAATACCCGAACAATTTGAACCATCATTAATGATATGACTACTTCCACCACCTATGATACCGTAACAACTTCCCGTTCCAATAATATTACTTCCTCCGCTAACAATTGCAGAACCACCCGAATTTATACCAATATTGTTCGCATTACCACCAACGATAATGGCTACTGAATTAGTATCTTGAATGACATTATTGTTGCCCGAAAAAATACCCGACTGAGTAACGTTTGAGCCTATTGAGTTGGCAGTACCGCCACCAATCACAATGTAGTTTGAACTTGACCCAATTGTATTCAGATAACCTCCACTTATCGTTGAACCATAATTACTCTCTGAAATAGTATTTTGATTACCTCCGCTAATAACTGAATAGAGTGAACTATCAATAATATTAGTAGTACCTCCAAGAATTGCAGAAAATTGTGTTTGAGCGGATGTTTCTAGTAATTGATTGGTCTGACCACCTCCAACAAAATTATATTGACCAACAACGCAATGTCCATTACCTCCACCAATTACAGATGAAGGAGATGTAGGTGCAATTATGTTTCCGCTACCCGATAGAATAGCAGAGTATTGACTATCATCATTAACATTATTTTGGCGACCCGATAAAATAGCCGCATTATAGCTATTTGCACCTATATTGTTTTGGCTTCCACCGCCAACCACCGCACAATTACTTCCATCTGCTATGCTATTAACCGCACCCCCACTAATAGTTGAATAATCAGAAGTTGCCGCAATTACATTGCCCTCGCCCCCACCAATAAATCCAAAAGCACTACAAGCGCAGTTATTGTAACCGCCCGAAATTGTACTTCTACTTCCTTCTAAACGGTTTCCACTACCACCTCCTATCGTACCGTCTTGAGCATTAAGTAAGTTCCCTTGACCACCCGATATAGTTCCCCAATCTCCACTCGCAGTATTGCTTTGACCTAAGGCAGTTGCGTACTGTCCACTTGCGCTATTAGACGCTCCACATCTTACTGAAGAACCCGCGCCTCCACCTAAAATTACAACGGCATTGCCGCCTCCTCCACCTCCACCGCTTCCGCTATTGTATATTCTTACTAAATTGTCCATATTCTTTTATATTAAATTTTGAACCAAGAAATAACTCTGTTAAACGAGTTTCGCACAAACGAAAGCGCACCCGTAGGCGTTGAGTCCGTTACATATTGCATCAACAATTCAATAGAATCAAAGGCTTGACCATCAATTATCATTGTCAAATCCATCAAAATAATTCCATCCGCAGTTTCAAAATGCGCTTGAGTGGATGTGGCTAATTCATATCCCGTAGGTGAAAAATATAAATAAGACGAAGCAAATCTGTAAAATCTGCCGTCATCTGATAAAAGTCCTTCGGTTGTTTTTGTTAATATCATAGTAATTCTATCATATAACCACTTTGAATTATTGAGTCTGTTGCACTTGCGGGTGTACAAGTGAAAACTATATATTGGTTAATTGTCCAATCAATGTTTGTACTTGCCACGCTTAACTGTAAGTTGGTGTCGTCATTTCCATAAGAGGTATTTGTCCACATTGTTTCCGTAGAAGTAGCCGACTTGATAAACAGTTCTCTTTTCATTTGAAGAGATAATTGATTTATTCCACCCGTTGAAAAAATTCCAAGTTGAGATGCACCCGTTACTGAATCAATTGTGTTTACATAAATGCCACCCGTAAAAATACCCGAAGCCCCCGTCTTACGAAGACGCTGACGAACAGTTACTATATTACCTTGTGTAAAAGTGTTTGCGGGAATAAGTTGAGAGCGTATTAAAGTAAGTGCGGTTGTTCCCGTTATTGTACTACTATTTGTTAGGGTAATGTAACGAAGAACATCCAAAGTCGTAGCCGCTCCAACATCTGCCGCAGTTAAATCCACATCACCCACTTGACCATTGACGCTTGTGACCGCGCCACCGCCACCGCCACCACCACTTAATGCAATATGTACTAAGGGATTATTCATCAAAAAGTTTTTGTTAACGTAAATATCTGAGAATAAATTTCATTACCCGCGTTGTTTGTACTCCATTGAGCGGTAATATTCAAAGTATTTGCTATCGTTGTATCGAATCCCGTAGTTGTTTCTTGAGAATAGTTTGAACCCTCCATATTTGTTGAAGCGTTTCGAGTATAGAAAAAAGTCCCACCCGATGCAATTGAAGCAACCCCCGATGCGCCAATTGTCCTTACGGTAAAGTAAACTTTCAATTCAAAATTCCTATTTGTTGCGCTAGACATTGAAATTGCGCCCGATGTAGATAAAACAAGACTTCCCGTTTTTATTCGTACAGTCAAGGTGTTTGAGTTAACCGCGCTTAAAACTCCCGTACAAACTACCAAAAAGCTATCACCGACTTTAAATTGATTTGCGGGAACGCTTAATGTACCCACTCCCGTTCCAATTATTGTAGTTTCAACAATCGTTGCTTTTACGGGAACGCTATCGGCAGTCTGCGTAAAAAGTCCATACGCAGTAGAAGCGGGTGTCGCCTTACTGATATTTACTAAACTACAATTAGTCAATTGGAGGAGGAGGCGTTAAACCATTTGCACTTATGGAAACAACGCCATTTGGCATACCACCTTGAATAACATCGTCATCAACGGGTGAATTTAGCGTTGGATTCCAAATTAAGCTACCATTAGGACAGTTAAAGCAATAATGGATAGTATCGCTTATGATTCCGACATTGTGTACAATATCAACCTCAATTAGCCAATTTCCACCGCTCACTTGATATTCGAACACAACTGATTCGGGTATATATTCAATTACTTGGTCTGCGACTGTTTGCGCTTGACGAATTTGCGAAATGTAAATATCAAAAAAAGTAACAGTCCCGTTATCATTGATAGGTCTAAAAATATTTAAACTTGAATTAACACCCACGACTTGTCCCGAAGCCGCAATTACTTGGGCTAAGTGATTTGGATTTGAGTCTTGGATATAACCCGTTTGTCTTTTGCAAAATGTTTCTAAGGTTTGCTCGTTTTCAACTCTATCAACGGGAAGTTTTGCCTTGAGTTTATTATACTTTTCGTCAAAGCTAGAGCGATTATCATTAATAACTTCCTTCAGTTCTTCTAAAGTCCAAATCTTCTGATTATCATAAATGATACGAATTTGTTCCTCAGAGAATGTTGTCGGTTCATCAAACAAGGGAACAGAAGGGTCGAATGTGTTGTTAACCAATTCTGTAATTTGCTTTTCAACCTCAAATGGGTCTTTCTCAACGATAGACTCTTGCGTTTGCTTATGACAAGCGGAAACACTAAAAAAAATGATAGGCAACATCAAAGTTGACCACCAAGTTATAATAGCAATTGTTGAATTTTTCATTGGTATATTTGGTTTAGCTTATTACTCCGTTTCCACCTAACATTGATACATAGGCAGTAGCCGCAGTTGTTATTACAACTTGAGTCAACGTATTACCCGTGTCCGCGTTTATATCTAATGTTACGCCATCGGGTAGAGTCATTGTTTGAGTCGCACTATTAACAACGGTCGTTGTGCCACCATTCGTAAAAACGGAAATGCTTCTTGCCCCCGTAATTGTCAAGGTGTCCCCCGAAGTAACGGTAAATAGAAAGGGTGTTTGTGCGTTTTGGCTCATTTATCCTAAAATTTGTTCTAAATCTAATTCTTGTATCAAGTTTTGTCTTCTGTACAAATGCAGTTTAACATCTTCCACATCTTCACTTGGTTCGAGATGGATGATAATAAACAATTCGGTCATTGGACATTCTAATTGTTTGGAAAACCGCTCCAATGTTTTGCTAATAAAATTAGCACAAATACCTTCGCGATTCATCATATCAAATCGCACGTTCAATATTTGATTGAAACTAACGATTTCACTACTTGAGCCTTGCACTAACTTTTTGTACTTCGGCTTCTCTTCTTCAGCATCCCAAAAAATCAATAACTGCACCTCTTGGTTGCTCTTGTTCAATTCTTTAGAAAAATGGTCTATGCCATTTCTCATAATTTTCTCAACGTAATCTGTAATCATTTTGTATGTTATTAATTACGCGAAGATAATGTTTCTACGGTTGATAAGTGTAGTCGATTGGCAAATTTGAAAAGCCAAGACCACCAAATTTTCCGCTTAATGTTCCTACATATCGTAAACCTATTTCTGATGTTTTATTTCCGTCTAAGAAAACATCCAAGAAAAGTGGTAATAGATTTTGAGCAATTTTTCTAGGGTCGAATTGAACATCAAAAGGGATTGTAGTGCTTTGATTCGCACCGACAACGATAGCAGTTCCACCTCCCTTGAGAGTGGTAACAGTAGTGCCTTGAACTTCAACATTTATGTTATAATCAGTTATTGTAAATGCAACCTTGCTTGGGTTGGTTATTACCAAATCTGAAGTTATTCTTACATTGGTTAAGCCAACATTTTTCAGTTGAAAGTTTTGGAGTTCGTATTCAACTTGCTCCATTAGTTTTTCGGCTTGTACTTTCAAATAAAGCATATAGCCAACAAAAATGGTAACAAGACCAATTCCAATCAGAGCAATCTTCTTATTCATCTTTTACAAAATGGATTGAATGTTGTTTTGAGTAACTCCTTTTGGAGTGATAGGACTTACGCTTACATCACCAACGCTTTGTTTTGTTGCGTTTTGATTTGTAGTTGTAGTGTCGGGTCTTGTGTCAGTTATAGTGTCAGTTGTAGGATTCTCATCTTTCATATTCATAGCAATCACGTTACCAACAAGATTTCCCGCAAGGCTTCCGAGAAGAGAAAAACCTACATAACCCCAAAAACCTCTCTTGGTTTTGAAAGCATAACCCAAACCTACGAGTGCGCCAATTGCACCTGCGGTGTAAACAACTTTTTTCTTTTTGTCCATTTTATTACTTTTTAAATTTGTATAACGCTAATGCAGTACCCCCAACTATCAGTACACCAAGTGTAACCCAAAGCCAAGTCTTGCTTTTTGTAGGTGGTGGTGTTTGAGATGCGGTTATTTGAGTAGTGGACTCAGTAGTCTTTGGCTTAATATCAAGTTCTTTTAGCACATCGCCTATCTTACCTATACCCGCTTTTATAAGTCCTTTTTGATAGTTTTTTCTAATTTCAGCTATCTCGTTGTTGAATCGGTCAGTTTCAGCCTTTTTATCGGCATCATTAATCAAGTCCTCCATATTCGTGTTGTACTTTCTTACCGCACGTTGATATTCGGGTGTGTCTTCTGCTCCAAAATTCAGAAAAGAAGTATTTGAGTTTGGCAATTGCCTAAAGCCACCGCCAAATCCAAAATACTCTTGGTCAAGGTTAAAAGAATTTATGTCCATTTTTTATTTCTTTTTTAGTAAAAAGTATGCTAACCCGCCAACCGCAAGAAGACCAACTCCAACCAAAACAAAAGTCATCGTATTGTTTGATGGTGGTGGTGGTGGTGGTGGTGGTGGTGTAGAACCGCCTCCCGTGCTTCTTTGACTCGCAGATGCGTTTGCAACACATTGGTCGTATTCTTTTTTCTTTTGCTTCCCAAACAATGGTCTTCTTCCACAAGCGGCAATTCGTGCTTGTCGGTCTGCTCTTGCACCACTTGCAGTTCGCGCTTGACCAACTGCTCCCGCTACTTTAACACCCAAGTTAAGTAGGTTGTCTAAAGAAAACGATTTTTCAGAAGAAGTTTGATTGTTTGGCATAGTTGAAGGTGGTGTTAATATGTCGGTTTGAATATCTTTTGGAATTAGTGGGTCTATTGGTTTTGACATTATTCAGATTTATTTTCGGTTAATTTATAAATTAGGAAACCCGCAAGTAAAAGTGCCGCACCTCCAACAACGATTTTGATTGTCTTTGATTTATCATTACTTCCTTGCGTTTC
>Ga0181343_1000219_pt1 | contig 27416 bp, 45 predicted proteins | sample Su13VDMLBSD_FD_130110 | JGI IMG/M metagenome (GOLD analysis project Ga0181343, IMG submission 130110) | Freshwater viral communities from Lake Michigan, USA - Su13.VD.MLB.S.D | ecosystem: Environmental > Aquatic > Freshwater > Lake | place: USA: Michigan | collected 2013-07-15
GTACTTTCCAAACGAGTTGAAAGAACCTTTAGGGCATTTTAGTTCTGCCTGAACTTTTAGTAAACTTTTCATAGCGTTTATTATTGCGTGCGTTACGGATGCGCACCCCCCTGTTTAATTAATTTACAAAATATATGTGGTCACAATCTCCTTCACCACAATTCATCCACAACTCTTTACCTAATTCAGTTGCTTCCTCATCGTTTTGGCATTCGTATGCGTTCATCCATAACTCGTTGCCTTGTTCGTCTGCGTAAATAAAAAAGTAAGTTTTCATAGCGTTTTATTTAAATGTTATATGCAAATATAATACTTATTTTAATTCTGCAAACTTTTTTTTATATTTTTTTATCAATTCTTTCAATTCGTCCTTGGTGAATTTCCTTGTAACTCTTGCTCTTGCTTCAAGTTGATTGAATCTTTCAGCTCCGATTTTAGTTAGCAGGTTAGCTCTATACTCAATTAGATTACCTGATAAGAAACTATTGCACCTTTCGCATTGCAGGTGAACGTTATCCTCGTCAAAACGTACGTTCCAATGATTGTTAGCGTTGAAAAAATGTCCTGCGTTTACCTTTTTAGGTGTCTGCTTACAGGAAATGCATAGTTCGTCTTTATCACGCTCCCTGATGTATTTGTTGAATACCATTTGAGCTGCCTTTACGATGTCCTGCACAGTCTCTAAATCGGCTTTCATTTGCTTTTTCTTCTTCTGCCAGTTCTTTACTTTCGCTTCTTGAACCCAAGCATCAACGCACATCTTATTCAAGCAGTATTTTTGATTAAACCGGATAGGCTCAAACTTCTCTTTGCAATTCTTGCATCTCATAAAGGCAGTTGTTTTAAGATTTTGTAAAGTACATTAACTACGATTGAATTGCCTGCTTGCTTATATGCTTGTGAGTCGCTCACGTTCCAAGTAAATGTATCAGGAAAGTCCATTAATCGAAAGCATTCTCTTGGAGTTAAACGTCTAATATAATTAGATTTAATTTTAGTTCCTTCTCCGTGTCCAAACCATAGCGTTGGACAAATTCCTTCTTCATCATATACACATCCATTCATTCCTATTCCTGATGGATTTGTATTACCTACTTTAATCATTTTAGGTTGTTTGTAATCAGTTGCACTTAAACAACTCATTGCTTTAGAATTTAAATCATAAACCGAACCACGCTCCCCTCCTTTATTTAGATTTGCTATTTCTCCATTCGTTTTTTCCTGAAATGTAATTAACTCTAACATCTTCTCACTCAAAAAATACTTTTCATCTATATCACTATCCAGCACATCCTTCAATCTCTTGGTCAAATGCTCTTCTCGTGGGAATTGAAATCGGTTGTCAGCATCATCACGGATACCAACCAAGAAAACTCGCTCACGATTCTGCGGAACTCCGTGATGCTTTGCATTAAGTACTTGCCAATATAAGTGATAAGGAACTGAATCATCATAAGGAAATAGCACTGGTACTCCGTTGACTGATTTTCCACCAAGCATATTTACCCACTCTTGAAACGTTCTTCCGTTGTCATCCGATAGTAAACCTTTAACATTCTCAAATATAAAAAATCGTGGTTTGTTTACCTGAATAAACTCGTGTGAGTTAAAAAACAAAATGCCTCTCTTATCGTCTTTTCCTAAACGCTTCCCTGCCAAACTGAATGCTTGACAAGGCGGTGATGTCATATAGATATCAAGTGATTCAGTCGGAATCTCTCGGTCATATACATTGGTTGGATAGTATTTAGGTTCACCATAGTTATGGATGAATGTATCTCGTGCATACTTATCCATATCACAGGCAAACTCTTCTTCGTAATTTACTCCTAAACGCATTAGAGCTTGGTTGAATGCTCCTACACCTGAAAAGTCCGAACCTACTTTTAATTTTTTCATAGCGTGTTTTTTTAGTCTAATTCAATTACTTCTTCAATCCACTGGCGAAACAATATCTGCAACTGAATCTGCTCGTCAAATATCTTACCTGCGTTCTCTCCGTCTATTCGTAGAATGTCTCGGTCTACACGCTCAATTTCTTCTACAAGTATGTTTGCCTTACGCTTTAAGGATTGCTTAAATACATACTGATTGTTTAAATCCTCAATGAAGTCTGCCAAGACAGGAAGGAAGGCGGTTAATGCTACTAATTTTTTTTCGATTTTCATAATTCTACGTTTTTGTATTTGATTTCTTCTTGTAATTCTTGATAGGCTACTCGCAGTTGAGCGTTTCGTCTTGCCAGTTGGTTTAGCTCTCTGTTTAGATTTGTTATTTCGTCTTCAAGTAGGTTAATCACCTGAATAGTCTCAAGTAAATACTCCTCGCTTTCCTTACCTCCATTAATGTAGTCTTTGGCATCAGGCTTCTCCTTTTCAAGTTTCTCTCTTACGTTTTTAATTCGTTCTTTAACCGTCCATACGGTTGTCTTTGCCCATAGTATTTTAAGTGATAAGTCCATTTTTCGTTTATTTATAGTCCACAATATCCTGAATCGCAATCGTTAAAGTCATCGTCAAATAAATCCAACTGCAATTTATGGTTTTTAATCTTTTCGTAAGTTACTCCGCTTTTAAATGTGCATCCGTTTTTTTGCTCCATACGTACAAACCAATCAAACTGCTTCTCGTCTCGTTGGCTCATATGCTTTAAGAATATCTCGGAGCGATGAAAGCATCCAACACAATTATTTTTGTACGCAAAGCGCACAGGTTTATCTTGCCAGTAGTTCTCAACAGTATCCTTAAATATACCTGCTTCAATTAGCGGAAAGCGCGTCATTCTATACGGAAGCTCTTTCCATTTGTTACGTCCGTTTTTCTGTCCTACTTTAAACTTAAAGTTTTCTACTCCGTCAACGGCTCGCTCTATCATTGTTTTAGCGCGGCTCATTTCGTTGGCTCTGAATCCGATTCTCATCTCTACAGGAAGTTCCGTGTTTTCGTAGCACCATTGAGCAATAGGTTTAACTTTCATATCCGTAGTGCAAAAGCGTGTCATTTGATTAGGCAAGTAATTCGTGCCATTAGCCATCTTGTATGATGCTATTACCTCATCAAATGTTTTGTCGCTTAACCAAATAATCTCCTGACCGATGTACTGCTCAAGGTCAAGCATTGTGTAAATGATTGTGTCCTCTTCAAGTGTACCGATGAACTCCTTACCGATTCTGTCGCTTACAATTTGACGAATCTTTGCGTCAGGGAATAAGACCTTAACGTCATCAGTTCTAACCAATGAAAACACGTTGTAGTCAGCAGGATAGTTTGCTGCTATGTAACTTGAGGTTTTGCCTCCGCTTAATGAGTTAACTGTCTTCATTTTAAAAAGGGTTTTGGTTTGCTAATCTACGGAGTTTATCCGATGTACTTTCTATTTGTCCGTCTTTTGGTATCGTCATCTGCTTCTCGTTTGGTCTAAATGGCGTTAAAGGATCAACTCCGTTTATTTGGAAGCCAATGCCTGAATTGAAATCACATATAACAGGAAAATCCATCTCCGTATGTTTACCTCCAGTCTCCATATCCTTGACCTTTTCTACTTGAATCCAAGTTTTGTACTTATGTTCGGGGTGTTTAATCAATCGGTGAATGACTAACATATCATCGCATCGGTTAGTAAAGCTCTTACCGCCTTCAATGTGGTCTTTAAGCGGTGCTTTTAAATGCCCTTTTAGCTCTCCTTCTGCATACAAGTTACCTCCTCTACCTGATTCGGAGTTAGGGTGCGTGTTTATGTAGATTGTCATTCCGTTTTGATTCACAAACTGACGTGCCTTATTCATAAATTCGTAGTTACCTGAAAAACTCATCTCTCGGTCAAGTCCTGTAAAAGGGTCTATAAGTCCTACATTAGCACCGCTCTTTTTAAATAGCTCAAGTATCTCATCAGGTTTGTACAATTTTGAGTTGTCTATGAACGTAAAGAACTGCTCCAAGTACGCAAGATCACCGCTGATTTGATGGTGGCTTAATTTACTGAAGTGCTTGCCTCTATACATCTGAATCATATCACGCAGGATTTGACCTTTTTGATTTTCGCCTGACCAAATGCAGAACGTTAGTCCGTGTTTTAGTGCAAGCGTAATAAAGTACCAGTTAATCCAATACGTCTTGCCAACGTTGTCGTGACCTAAAATGATGTTTAGTTGTTTAGGCTTAAATCTCAAATGCTCGTCTAAAAAGCAGTCAAGACCAAGTCCTTGTTTGATTTTACCATCTCTAACATCGAGTAGGTATTGTAGTGAGTCTCCTTGTTTTAGTAGCATCAGTTATTTTTTAGTGCGGTTAATAATCTATCGTTTTCCTTTTCAAGCCAATTAGCGTTAAATCCTTTCCAAGATCGCTCTACGCATTTTCTTAAAATATTGTTACGATCTCCTCCGTGTTTTTGTACTTGAGTAATAAATGAGTTAAACGCAGTTTCAGTATTTACGGCTTTTAATTGTTTACGAACTTCCATCCATTCAAGAGATAACTTTTCGTCAAATCCGTTTTCAAGTAGAGAAGCTAAAAAGCTATATTTATTATTCTTTTCATTCTTTTTATTCTTGTTAGTGGTCGTTTGTTGGTCGCTCGTTGGTCGCTCGTTGGTCGTTTCGTTGGTCTCTAATTGGTATTTATAGTAGTTAACTAACTGAATAATAGTGCCTTGAGAGCTTGTTTTGATGGTCACTTCGTTGGTCGATTTTAACTTATCTAAAGCAGTTCTGACTTGACGTACACTTAAGCCAGTTTCCATAGCTAAAATATCCCTTGAAGTAACAACACTGCCTTTGATTAATTCAAAACCTTTAAACCTCCTGTCTTTGTGATTAGCCTTTAACATTAGGTGTAAGAAAACACGAAACGTAGTTGGTTCGGAATACCATTCCCATTCTAAAATCTTTCTATGTAATTTAATCCATCCGCTCATCTGCAACAATTAGATATAAAAAAAAGCCCATTAAGTTTCGTGGTTGCAGCACTACTCCTCAATGGACTTTCAATAATGTTTTTAATGGGTCTGCAACACCCTTACAAAGATAACGCATAACTATCAAAAAAGTTGCATCAGCTATAAACTTTTTTCGTATTTACCTAATTTTATATGTCGCTGAATCTTCTTGAACTGCGTGTACGTTTTTGCCTTTAGAACGTCTTTTATTAAGTCAGGTGAATCATCGTAGTAAGGAAGCGTTGCACCATATAAGACCTCATCTATTCGCCTTGTAGCTATCTTGTAGTCTTCGTATCCGAAACGATGTAAGTCTTCGTGTTGACGTAGTCCGTGAAGGACAGTAGCGTGGTGTTTACCACCAAACATATTTCCAATTTCGGTTAACGTGTAGTCAATTTTGCGCAGTTCGTTGTAGAGGTAGTACCTGCGGTATATGTAATCTCTACTGCGGTTTTTTGATTTTAAGCCGTATTCATTGATCAGGCTTTCTATAAGTTCTAATTTTGTCATTTCGGTTCGATTGGGGTTACTATAAATTTTCCGTCATTGTATCTGCCTGTCACAAGTAAGTCGTGTTTCTTCCAATAGGCTAAAGACTGCGAGGTGAGTATCCATTCTTGAACTACTGCCAGTCCTATTTTGTATGTTAGTTTGTATCTCATAGCTTTTCTAATTCGTGTTTTACTTCTTTCCAAAAATCTATTATTAGTCTATTTTGCCAATGATGCTCGTGTAAAGCCTCAATTACTTCATTAACTGCAACCAGTGCGCACATAACTGAATCTTCATAGACTTCATCGTGCATCAACACGGATGAAAATTGCTCTACTAAATCTAATGCTTTTTCTTTCGGTGTCATATCTCTTGCATTTTGATTTCACAAATTCGGTTGTAAAGATCGTGGTTAAATGATGTCCAAAATCGGTTTACCTGATAGTGGTTAAATGAACTAATTAAGCTCGTCATCGTGTTCGTTGTAGGATTCAACGTAGGCATCTTCAAACGTGTTGGATTCGTAAAGTCTTTCAAGGCAGTCATCGCATTCTCTTGTTTGTTTGATCGTAAGTTTTTCATCGTAGGTTTTTTTAGTTATTTTGTAATGAGCGTAAGCATCGTAAATTTTTATTTCGTATTCGGCAAGGATTTCTCCGTTAGTGTCCGTGTCTCCTTCATCCCATAGCGTGACCATCAGGTAAACAAAATTGAGTTCGCTTGGCGAGTAAACATCAAAATCTTTAAGTTCAGGTACAATCATCTTATTTGAATTTATCGTTGTAAACGTGGTTAACATATTTGTCAAAAGACGGCTTGAGTTCGTACGTCTTCTTTTTGTAGGTCTGCGTGTCCGTTGTTTTGGCATCCAATACTGGGTAGCTATTTGTGCTTTGCAACCAAATCAAGAAAAACACGATTAAAACTGCGATAACTGCACCTGCTAAAGTTTCTCTCTCGTCTTGATTCAATCCCTTGAACCAAACTACATACTGATTAATTGTTTTCATTCTCTTCGATTTTATCTAAAATGTTTACTAATGCACCCCATTGCGCTTGGGTGTGTAGCGTACCTCTGTCATCATAGCCAAACCATCTACGTTGTTCCTGAAGCTCTGCGTAAAGCTCTCTTTCTTCGTTGAAGATTAGTTCTAAAATTTCTTCTTTTGTCATAGCGTTGTTTTTAAATGTTATATGCAAATATATAGATAAGGTTTCAATTATCAACAAACTTTTTTAACATTTTTTTAGATTTCCTTATTTTACAAGGGTTGTAGACGCAAACTTTTTTTTAAGTTTTAAGGCTTTACCCTTATATAAAGTCAGTTTTTATGCATTTTTTAAGCCTATAACCTTACGATTTGGGTACTTTGTTTAAGGCTATAACCTTTATTTTCTATACATAAGCCGCCCAACGTGTATAGATTTTGCGATTTTCTATACATAACGTACCCGAAAAGGTGTAAAAATTCAACTATAAAGTGGGATTATACCCGATTAGGTATACTATATTAAACAAAAAAGCCCCCGATTAAGGAGGCTCTTACGCTATGAATAGTGGCAGGTGTCACAAATATAATCAGAATATGTGACTTAAACGTGCAATTTGTCCGTGTTTTTTATGATGCAGGAATCCTTCGATAGCTTTCGGAGCGTGCTGATAGCCTGAACGGTGATGCCAGCTATCAGTTCCTGATGCCGAGCGCAATGATTCAACGGTTACTCCTTGATAGTCTTTGGATAGTTTGTGGTGAACGTGGTGCATATAAACATACCTGTGCTTTGTCAAGCTCCAATCCATAGGAAACTCGGTAGCCAATAAAAGCGGAAGATCCTGCTGCTTCGCTCCATCTCCGTGAGTAGTTCCGATTAGGTTCTCTCCGTATCGATAAGCCTTGCGATGTTGAAGAGAGCAGTCGAAAGTAATGTTTGCAGCTTGACGAAAATGTGTTTTGATACAATCAGCAAGAAAGAATCCGTGAGTGTAATCGTGGTTAGAAGGATTGAACACAAAATGCACATCAGCCAAAGCAATGAGTTTTTCAAGAATCTCAACATATAATTGTTTTGCGGTTAAAAAATTACGATACCACATCCCATCCGTGTCTTGTGGAGTGCCTGACGTGGTAGTTCGTCTCGGAGTATCTATGTGTAGAATGTCGTTTCCACCAACGAATAGAATCTTATCTATATGAAAGCCTGCCGACTTGTCTAAAATGCCTTGTACACCCTCTAAAACGCGTTGTACGGCTATTTGAGAGTTGTATTCTTCACCAGTTTCAAATGCATCGCATAGTTTTCCTATGTGGATGTCAGCAGGGTCTATGACTAACAAGTGTCCTTCTTCGCTTTGGGTTCGTGTTAACGTAGGATAAGACGGAGAATGCTCGGCAATGGAGTTGATTAGCTCATCTTTAAACTCGTTGAACTTGTCTTGTTGTCCGTTGAAGTTTGGATTTTTAAAGAATAGTGATGCCTCTTTGTTTTTTATCCATCCGTGTTTGACGTCCTTTTCGTCTAACCCGAGTGAGTTAGCTTCTTTTTTTATCGCTCTGTACTGATTGACTATTTCTACTTCGTCAGGTTTTAAGCGATAGCGTGTTTGTTTCATAGTGGGTTTTTAAAGTTACGCAGTAGCCAGTTTGTTATCATTCCTACTACAAATCCTAAAACTAACAATAATATATTAGGTTTAGTATTTTTATGTTTCTCGGTTTTGTACTTAACTACCTCGACTTTTTCAATCATTTTCAATGTATCTCGCTTAAGTTTGTATTCAATACGCGTCTGAAATCTTGTTTTAGGCACGTAAGAACGCTTGTAACGCACTATTGTATCTTTTTGGACTAATACCTTCTCCCACATTATAGAGTCTCTTAAAACGTACGGAATTGAGTCAATAGAATTTATGACAAAAGTGTCAGCTACCTCCTCGCAACGATAACCCTTGTCAAAGGCTTTACGGACGTGGTAATTTACCGAGCAAGATGTCGCAAGTATAGTAGATATTAGCGACAAAATCAGTTTACTTCGCAATTTGAAAGTGCATCCAATCATAGTTCTTTTCTTTACCGAGTGAAATAAATCCGTGTTTGTAGAAAATGTCAATCATTTCCTTGTATTCAGGACGAGCAAACCTTGCAGTCTTGCTTGTTTCTTTTAGCGTGTTTCTCGCAAGGTCTAAATCAATAGCAATTCCGAAAGCGTGAGTAGACCAAGACGTGCCACCTCGCATCTTGCGATAGTTAAAACATCCTCCGTAAAGGTCTATTCCTAACTCTACAAGGCGATTGTACCCATACACGGATAAAAGCTCGTTAAACACCTTTAAAAAGGCATTTGCAACGTCCTTATGGCAGCGCATCTTTGTTACCATTGTTTTAGTATCCCAAGCAATGCGCATAGGATAAGGCAGTTTGATTGTAGTTAGATACGTTCCTGATTCGTTAGGTAGTCCGTATTTCGCTATGGCTTGTGCGGTTGTCAGCATTTGTCAAGTTTTTTGAGTTAATAAGTTGACATTAATAAACCCCGACAACAGTATCATCGGGGGATTCTCGGTGTTCAGTTATCTTGAGCAGTCGAGTGGGGTGTTTTTATTTTCTTACTCCAAACGGTTAAACCTATCGCAGTAGCTGAATATGTCAGAAGCCCTACAAACACGAACTCGTGTACCTTAAACGGCTTTAATAACGGAAGCAGCGCATAAAATACTGCTATCCAAAAAGACGTAAAAGCAGACAGTCTTTTAATAGACCATTTGCCGCTAGGCTTTAGAGTTTCGTTTATTAGTTCTTTTATCATTTGGCAATATTGCGTATAACTTTTCAGATAGTTCAATTCGTGTATTTGTAGCCTTACGATAGCTCTGCTCTTTGTAACAATCATAGAGAGCAGCTTCTACTTTGTTAAGGCGGTTATCCGTATGCCACAACCAAAGAGCAAGCACACCAGTTACTCCGTACTTTTTAACTATTGTAACAAATTCCGTCATTCAGCAGGTGTATAGGTTATTTGTTCAAGTTCTAATAACTGCTCACGAATCTCGCTGAAGTTAGGGTCATTCAAGACCTCAAGACCTACGATAAATCTACCGCTTCCATCTTGTACAAATAAAAGCTCGCTTGCGTTATTCTTATAGCCGTTTAAGGCATTGTATTGGTCTTCGTTTGGGTGTAGAACTATCATAAACTATTTTTATAGGTGTTCCAATCTGCGATAAAATTAGCGTTCTCTGCAATCAATGATGCGCCCATTGCATACGCTGCGCAAGTGTGTCCTCCAAATAAACTTCCCGCTCTTAAAATAAATTGATTTGAATTACTTATTGCTGCTGATAGTTGAGTTGTTGAAACACCAGTTGTTTCATTATATGCAGTTATATCAGTTGCAGACGTTCTATGTAATGATTTTGTGTTGACTGCGGCGGTAAAGTCTAAAGCTACAAGCGAGACGTTTGTCCCCGCATTAATTCTTTGCGCATTACTTAAACTGCGCGCCATTGTATTTAGATTGCTTGACACAACACCATCAAACCTACCCGTACCAATTGCGTGAGTAAAGAAATAACGAGATGCGTTGTTCAAAATGTAGTTAACACCTTGAGTAAGTGGGTTGAAGTTTGTGTCAATGTAGCTGCTCGAGCCGTTGCCCATCAAACCACCATTGCTGACAAACGTAGGAGCGTTGACGAGTGTTGACTGATTAGCGTTAGGGTTCTTCCAATTGAGCGTGCCAAAGTCTGCACCTCCATCTTGAGCGAACACATAGAATACATCAAGTTTTGCCCAAACGCCGTCAGCTTTCATAGATGTAAGTAAAGTGTTCTGCTTGAGTTTAACTGCATCACTTGGTAAAGTGTAGCCGAGAGTAGTAGCTCTATCTAAAATTGCTTGGTATTCATCTTCGTAGGCAAATCCTACAATATCAGTTAAACCTGCCCAAGATTCTTTATGGGAATCACCCCAAGAAATGGAGTTGTTAACTGCGCCTTGACCCCAACCAATTGTGTTGTTAGATGCGCCATCTCCCCATCCGTTGCTATTTGCCATTTTCTTGTTTGCTTAAATAGATTCGTAATTTTTCTACATTCGTGTTTTTAGGGCTATACTTCAAACCCTTTGGACGATTCTTTTTCATATAAACCAACTGGTATAATTGTTCGTAGTGTCAGGGTACATATCTTGGTCAACGTTTTGATTGTATTCAGGGAATAAATCTTGGTTGAAACTCATATAACTGATGAAACGCTCCGTGTAGTGTTGAGCAATTTGTCTCTCTTTCTCTAACAAAAAGTCTACTTCGTTTTTCTCTACGTTTTCAGCGTTCTCGGATGAGTGCTTGTAAACACCTTTGTTAGCGATTGTGTAAGCTGCGAAAGGTAAATATTCAACGAGACTCCAATGTATGAGCATTGGCTTAACGTATGTTTCTACAAGTGTCTCGTAGTTACCTGTAAGTGTGTTTGCAATTATTAACGTTTGTAGCTTCTCAAGTAATTTTGTACCCAAGTAGGTTTGTATATGGATATCTTGAGCGATTTTGACAAAAGAAATGAACTTGTCAGTATCTACATTGCCGTTGACTGCGGTAAAACGAACTATATCGTCTCTTGTTATAAGTAGTGCCGTTGCCATTATTTCTTGCCGTAAATAGGGTTAGTAGGTAAAAAGCCGTTGTAAGGCATATCAACAGGACGCACAAATACTTCTTGTGGATTCCTAACACGATATCCTGCCTTTTCTGCTTTGTTAGTGCTGATAGTTTTAGCGTTTGGACTGGTAGGATCTATTCCCATACCTTCCTCAAATGATACATAAGTTCTACGCAACCATTTATGATGGCAGTTGCCTCCACCTTTAAACTTAAAAATGTCGTATGTAGAAGCTCCGTTTGCACCCCATCCTGCATTCACAGGTTGATTGCTCATTCTAACGATGTCTTCTTTGCGATAAACTTTGTTTGCGGCAGTCATCTTCTTGCAGAACTCACGAGATTTGGCAGATGTGTCACCTGAATAAACGTAGCGAGTGATGAATTTGAATCCGTCAATAACTTTATCTTGTTCGGATTTGGCTTTAGGATTTGCAGTTCCTGTGCTTACAAAATTGTAAACTTTAGATAAAAGAGATGGCTTACGATTGCTTGCCATTTCAATTTCTGCGTCTATAGCATCTTCTTGCTCAAGGTCAACCTCAAACTCGTCAATCAATACCCACTTTTCATCAGGCATCTCTCCGCACTCAATAAGTGCATCTGCGATTTCGTTGTCAAGAGCTTCGTGTTTTGATAACTCCGTACCTGTCTCCTCTGCAACTTGCTCTTCAGTTACTGCATTTTCAAGGTCTACAAACTCAAGCGGCTTGAGAGTCTTGAAGAATAGGTTTAAGGAGATGTTGTTAAATGATAGAATCTTGTCAATGGCATCAATTATCTCCTCTTGGAAAGGCTTAATCACCATATTATTGAACAAGATAAACGAGTTCTCAAGCTCATCAGCATTAGACGAGAATCCGTTAGACGATGCAACACCAAATAAAAGTGGTGACGTGACGTTGTGTCCGAGCATAATCTTACGCAAACACTCTTCGCTTAAATATGTGTAGTGTTCAGGTGCGTCATTAAGTGGAATATCCTCAACCGTCGTACGAGTATCCATATTGTCATTGAACGCTACGATTACTTTCTGACCTTTACTACCAGTCAACTTACCGAGAACCTTCGCAGAGATGATTTCTTGCTGCTCTAATGTAGGCACTCCGTTGTTGAAGTTAACTACTTTAGTTCCGCTGAATCCGTTTTGAACCTCGTTGATTAGATAGTCGGAAATTTCCTCTTCCAAAAGTGCGTATGGTACTGCACCTTGATAGTCAACGTAGGAATAGTATTTCATTCCGACTGAATAAGGCTTGCTGAATAGGATTTCTACCTTCTCGTTGGTAAATCCAAACGCAGGAAAGCGTTTAGGGACGTATTTCTTGATGTCAGTCCAATCATCCGAGTAGTAGTAGCCTTCAATATCTCCGTCTTTATTGCATTTTTCAGCACGTAGTAAGTTTACAGGAATATGGTAAGCCTTGAGAATCTTATCGTGCTTATCGTTGTAGTGTACCTGAATAGCAAACTGCCCGAATAACTTGCGGTCAAAAACAATCTTTCTCAAACACTCTTTCGAAATCAAGGTCATCATTTGAGCGTACTCGTTAGGCTTGCGGTTAGCGTCAGTAGCTGACAATCCTTTGCCGTAGATAAGTCGTGAGATGTTATTTATGATGGCATTATTGGTTGTAGAGTTCGTGTATCTATCAATCAAGAACTGAAAAGCGTTGTTATCCTCTCCGTAATCTACCCAAGCCTCACGCTTGCTCTCCTGAATTACAGGAGTAGTGTAAGCGGATAGATTTAAAACGTGTATGTTACTCATATACGATGTATGTATTTGCGGTTGTGTTAGAAGTGTACTCACCTGAATTTACCGAGAAGTTCACGATGTTTTGGTCAGTACAAAAAATTCGGTCTTTGTATACGATGTCAGTTCCTTGTTTTAGAACCAAGTCGTAGAAGTGTCCTTCTTTTAATGCGAAGGATGCAGTGATCGTGTTTACGTAGTCTCCTTGTGTTGAACTGGTGATTGTAATAGTTGCAGGTGTGTTTGTTTGGTCATCCGTTAGAATCATTGTATTGAATGAACCTCTCGGAATAAACGAAAACGTCTGCGCTGATGTAGATGTAGTTAATACTATCATACTATAATAACGTTCAGAATTAGTTTTGTTTCCAAATAAAAAAGGCAGACCGAAGCCTGCCCTTTAACGCTATGAAAAAAAGATTAAGAAGCAACGATGGTAGTAGTCGCACCAAATACGCTACCTGCACCAATTAGACCTGCTTCAGAAGTTGCATCAAGTAGATTGGCAAGGATTTTTTCAGTGCCTACAAACGTCAATGTATAACCAACCATATCGCCCATTGCAACACCATTTGACACGTTAGCAGTAGTCAACTCCATTCCGTGTTCTAAACCTGCAAGGAAGAATTGGTTGTTACGTGTTTTGATTACTACGTTAGGACGTCCGTAAGACAATAACTTAACCGTCTTGTGAGTTGCAGCATCTTGTTTCTTTAAAGTAACTGACAAAGTCTGCTCTACAAATGAAGTTCCGTTCTCACGTGAAGTTGTGATAACTTGGTCAAAAGAGTTCGTTCCTTTAAGTTGGTATTTGTAAAGTGAAGTTACGTTAGCAATTGCATCAATTGTGTCAGTTGTAGAAACGTAAGTTATGTCAGTTGCAGAGTTGTAGTCTCCGTAGTTAATAAAGTAGATAGCGTCAATACCGCCTACTACGTCCTTACATACTTCTAATCTGCCTGTTGTTATTTCGCACATATTTTTTAGATTTTAAATGTTATAAAAAAGGGAGGAGCGAAAACCCCTCCCCGATTATTTGAAATCAGCTAATTTTAGTTAGCAGAGTTTGTGATTCCGTAAGTAACAACGTCAGAAGCAAAACCATATTTAGCATCAGCAGTAAAGCGCATAACTACACGTACGTTTTGTGAGCCATCGATATCACCCATATCTAAAACCTTAACTTCGTTCATATCGTTCAACAAACCAGTTGCGAAGTACAAGTTAGATTTTTGTGCAAGCAATGCAGTGTTGTTAGCAAGACCGTTAGCCATAAAGATACGAACACCATCAAAATACAAGTCGTTCAATACTTGGTTTGTACCTTTGTTATCGTAACCATTAGCACCTACACCTGAAGCAGCGAAACCACCCAATGCACGTACATAAGCACGATAGATGTTGTTAGATACATACAAAGTAAGGTCTTCTTTTCCGTAGATAGCAGCAGGACAAGCATCAACGATAGAACCTAATTGAGCAATAACGTTAGAAGCATCTACTGTAGTACCTGCAATCTCTTGTGCAGCTGGCAAAGCAGCATCAGTAGTCAATTGTGTCATTATACCTGCGAACTGACCTGCAGTTGCGTTAACACCTCTCCAAATCGAAGTCTCCATACCTGCAGCAACTTTCTCGGCAGCGTGTGCAATTAAGAAGTCAGCGAAAGATTTAGGAAGAACGTCAAATGCAGAGTAACCCATTTGAATGGCATCCCAATCTGAACGGAAGTCAGACTTACAAAGTTGCAAGTTAACTTGGAAAGATTCAGGTTGAAGGATACGTTCAGTCAAAGTAACTGAAGAGGTGGGATCAAAGTCACAAGTAGCGTTTTTGATGATGTCATCAGTAGCCACACGCTTGATAACTTGCTTATATTTGACGTTAGGCATAATAGTGATACCGCCTTTGTCAAGAGTTGGAGCAGACAATAAAGCTGCTGCGATGTACTTACCTGCAAACTCACCAGCATATGTTGTGCTGATGCTTTGAGTAGTCGATAGATTAATTTTTTCCATTTTATTTAATTATTTAAGTTCGTTTATACTACAGTTAATGTGATTGCGCCTGCAGAAGTTCCCATACCTGATACATACCAGTTAGTACCATCACAATTCAATTCTACGAAGTCACCGATTGTGTCAGCAGAAGCAGAGAAAGTGATCGTGTTTTCGTCAGCAGCAGGAACAAGTGTGCTATTGACAATAACACCACCTTGAATTTTGCTTGTAGCTGCTTTGATAGTCCAAGCAGTAGTTGCAAATAAAGCACCTACAATAAAACGATAATCGTGTCCTGCAGCGTCAGCAACGGCAGGAAGTGTAATTTGTGCGCCTGCAGCAGCGTTAAGAATAAATACTTTACCGCTATCTTCAGCAGTTAAAGTTGTTGCACCTGTCAATGTTTCAGTTACGCCTACTTGACGTAAAACATCGTTAGATACTGATGTAAATGTTGTACTCGTTTTTTTGGTTTTTTAGTTATTAAATTTTATTGAATTTCTCAAGGATTGAATCCATTGTAGAACGACTGCGATTTTTAGCAAGGCGCATTACTTCTACTTTAGTTTCGTTTTCAGGGTTGAATGAAATAGGTTTAGGCTCTTCGCTCAATTCAACTGGTGCGACTTCTTCTGCAACTTCAGATGATAATACGAGTTTAGCTTTTAACTCTTCGTTTTCTTTTTTCAAGGCTTCGATTTCGCTAAAGAAAGATTCTTTAGTTACTGATTCGATGATCTTCTTTGCAGTAGGTGCAGCAGCCATTTCTTCTTCAGGCATCTTACCTGTTTCAACTTCAGCTTCAGGAGCTTCAACTTCTACCTCTACTTCTGCTTCAGCAGCTTCACGGATGTCAGCGATAACACCTTCTTCGATAACTACCAAGATGCGACCATCTTCGAGTTCGTAGTCACCTACAGGAAGTGCGATACGTTGTTCGTCTTCAGTTAGGATAAACACAGGTTGACCTGCTTCGAATACTTCTGCTTCAAGCATAGATACACCATCAGTAAGGCGCATAGTTTCCAACTTCACTTCCATTCCAAGAAGTGTGCGGACTTTGTTTAAGATTGATTTTTCGTTCATTTGTTTTTATTAAAAATTAAAACCTTTAATTAGTTGTTCTACTTTTGCAATACCATCTTTAATTTGTTTTTCTTCATCAAAAAGTCTTGTTTTAGCTGATTGATAATCCGATGGTAATTCAAGTCCTAATTGTTTTGCTTGGTCTTCGAGTTTCATTCCTACCGCAATAGTTCTATCAATTGACGGCTTTGCCATATTATATTCTTTCAATGCCTGCTCTAAAATGGGTTTTGCCGATTTAGACTTATTGTAAGCATTAGCGTGTAGATTTTTAACATTTTCTAACGCTTTTTTAAAATCATCAATTGCATTTAATTCAACCTCATGGGAAGCCAATTGAGTTTCCTCTTTAAATAGCTTATTGTAAATAGATTTTTGTGTGTTCATATGTATATAACGTTTTATAGATTACTTGTTGCCTTTTTATCCGTTTTGACGTACAATAGTTCTCACCCCGCTTACTTCAGTTCTTGTAACGGTGTCTCCTGTGCCTTCCGTCTTTCCGATGCCTTGTGCCTCTAAACTTCCGTCACAACATTTGGTTGAGTATTTTCCGTTTGCGCATAGGCAGCCACGTCTTGCGCCTGCTCTTGGACTTGCCGTGCTTGGTGTTTTGAATTTGCTCATCTTATTTAAGTAGGTCTTTAAGTTGGTTAATAATTTCATTTTTGCTCATATCTTGTCTTGGTGAATCAGGCATCTTGTCAGCAAAGTATCCCTCAATTGAGAATCCTTTTACCTTGCCGTCTTTAACGTCTTGCCATACCTCATCGTTGTCTACCTTCATAGAAATCATCCAAGTTCCTTTTGGTAGGTTGAATCCGTACAACTGGCTTTTGTCCATCTTTTCGTCTTCAATTAGCCACGATTCTACTACGCTCATTCCTTTAATAGCGTCCTTGTGTTCGTAGGTAGCGTTGTTTTGATTGCCTTTCTTAAAGAATAACTCCATAGCTTGGCGCACGGTGTTCTCTGAAAAGTAGATATAGAACTCCTCCTCTTTGTTTCTGCGGTAAATCTTCTTGTTCGGGATAAGAGCAGCACCCATTAAGATACGTTTCTCGGTGTCAATTTCTTTGAGTTCTACTTCGTGTTTTGCTAACGCTACAAAGTTCTCTTCTATGGCAGGTGATTCGACTACTGAAACGGCATTGATACCGCCTTGTAGGTCTTTTTCGTCAATGATTAGCTCTAATACATTCATAATAAAATAACGTTTTTAGGTTACAATGTTGCGTTTTTAATTCTATTGCGGTCAAGTGCTTGTGCAGATGTTACCTCTCCGCTTACAACATACGCCTGAATTGGTTGCTGCTGAATTTGCGCGAGCTGGTTCATTCCTGAATTGCCTACGACATTGAATGACGGAGACATAACACCACCACCGCTACCTGATGGAGAATTCAAAGAAGATTCACCGCCACCACTACCACCAAATTTAGCAGCAGCAATTTTAGCAATACCTGCCGCACCGAAAGCAGCAGTTAAACTCGCCTGAATAGCAGGATAAGCAGGCATCACCGCAGTAATAGGCGATTTTTGTGCAGTCTTCCAAGCCTCGATTGTACCTTCAATTGTTGCGATAGTAGATGAAGCAATCTTTGCAGCCTTGTCTATGTTAAAAGCAGCCTTTGCTTGACGCTCATTACGCTGACCGAACAATTCAGTAATGCTTGAAATTAAAGCTAACGAATCTTGTGCCAATGCAACCTTCTGCTCATTTACCGTCTTGATATCTTCGAGGTCTTTTTTGAGCATTTCATCGTCTTTGCGCTCTTGCTCTTTTCGCAATTGCTCCTCAAGTTGTGCTTGCTGAATGTCTAACGCTTGCTTTTGTTCGTTGTAAGCAATCTCTGCATCTAATCTTGCTTGAGTTCCTTCTTTATGGATGTCAATTTGCTCTTGTAATCTTGCCAGTTGCAATTCGCGTTCTTGCTTTGAGATATCAATGAGCTTTTGAATTTTCCTGTCCTCTTCTTTGATGAACTCTGCCTCTGCTTTTTGACGTTCTATGCTTAAAGTTACTTCGCTTTCAGTTCGTGCTTTAACAAGTTCGTCTGCCTCTCGTTGCAATGCAAGGTCATTTGCTAACTGCTCGGAGCGTAGTCCTTGAATCTGCGCTAAAACACCTTCTTTGTTGGCAAGTGCTTCAGTAAGTGCTACCTGATTCTCTACGGTCTTGCTCTTGTTGTATTCCATTTGAGCTGCCTGAATCTGCAAACCTGCTTGTGCAAGCATTGCCTTCTCTTGTTGGTCTAATACATCTTTTAGTTTGTTATTAGCAGCAATCCTTTCAGGTATAGAGTTACGTTCTTCGTCACGAATTTGACGTAGAGTTTCTGCTTGCCTATCATAAATCTCAACGAGTCTACCTTGTTGGGCAGCAGCCACCGCAGCGTTGTTGCGTGCGTCAACTAATGCAGATGCTTGTTCATAAGCAGCCGTCACCGAAATCTTGCTTAAGTTTTTAATTGCCTTACCGCCAAAGTCTACTATCTCCGTTGCAGCCTCATACAAGTTGTCCGTAATATCTTGACCTGATTTCAAGGCACTTTTACCTACCTCTACTAAATCTTTTTCAGTTGCCTTAATGTTCTTACGAAGTTCCTTGATTGTCTTCGGGTCTTTATCTCCGAAGAAAGATTTTTCCCAAGCAAGCTGCAAGTTTTGTATGGCTAATTTAATGGCAAAGAATCCACCTTTTAACGGAGTGAGTGCGATGTTTAAGATACCGCCCATTACTTTACCTAATGCATTGAAGCCACCAGTTGATTCATAGGCAGCCTTCGCAGCGTTGACTAAAGCACCTATCGTTTGATTGAAAAGAATAGATAGGGTTTCCATAATCTTTTGGAATCCACTTGCCGTTTCACCGCTTGATTCAAATGCAGATTTTAAGCCTGCCAATGCTCCAATGATTAAACCGATACCTGCACCCTTGAGTGCAAGACCTACACCTTTAGCAGCAGAACCAATTTTCTTGAATCCTTTAGATGCGCCATCAGCAGCATCGTCCGTCTTTTTGACCTCCTTGTTTAACCTCTTAACGCTATCGGTTGAGTCATCAATATTGTCAGCAACTTTCTTAAAGTCTTTTGCTGCTTCGTCTGCGTTAGACTCTACGTCAATCTTAATTTTTCTTGTCTCTGCCATTGTATAGTTTTTTTCTTAATTCTTGTTTCCAGATCTTTTTTGTAGAGCTTGTCAGTTCGTGTTTTCCTTTGGCTATGTCAATCAACTCGGATTCTCCGTAGAAGTTGTCAAGTTGTAGCATTGAAATTATTTGTTTTATCATTGTATAATATAAAATGTTTCAGTTGTTGTGCTTCCGTCTAAATACGTATAGGTAACTACGATAGTGTAAACCGTACCTGCTGCGCCACTCGGTAAACCTATCGTCAATGAACCGCTCGCAGTCATCGGATTTGGTGAGAACGTTACGTCAGTATCCGAACAAGTAAAAGATGCTTGTACTGCGTTGTTTGGTAGGTTGATTAGGTACTTAACGCTTCCACCTTCAGTAGATACTTTCGGATTTGGGTTTGTAGAGTTTACAATCGGTCTAAAATCCAAGATGAGTTGTAACTCTGCGTCTCCTGTGGTTAGGTTCGTTTTCATCTCGTTGATGATATACCTTCTATCTCTGATCACAAGTCTATCGTTTAGCTGCAATCCTGTTAGTAGGCTCACAGGTAGTCTTGCCTTTACGCTAATTAAACGCTGCTTTAAATTGTAAAGGTTGTATAGGTAGCTAAAATAGTAATTAGCAAAGAGCGTGTTTTGGATAGGGTAGTTAAGTAGCGTACTTGTTTCAGGCGCAAAGTTTAAAGTATAGTCCGTGTTATTGTAGAGCAAGTCCTGCCCAAATGGAGTATAGTCTACAACCGTGCTATGACTTCCACCATCGTTATGAAATTTAAAACTACAAGTTTTGTTCTTGTATTGATAGAGAAGAACTGGCTTTGGTATGTATGGTGCAAACTCTCCGTTAAGTGAGTATCCTACCTGTAAATCAGTGCCTGTAAATTTCTGCTGCAATAAGTTTTCAAATGGAAGCTCAACTACAAAATCACCTCCGTCATAGTTATACTGATACGTTGTATCTCCGTATTTACGGCTAAATGTTTGTGAGAAATTCTTGTTTAGGAAAGATTCGGAATCTTGATATTTGAAAGTAATGTTTTTGTAAAGAGGCATTCTTGCTTGTTCAATCGTGTTGACATCAACGTACTCGGAAACGTCTACAACCGCTCCTTTGCTATACCAGTCATCTAACGGCTCAACCCAATATTCTCCGTCCGTGATTGAGTAGGTAGTCATATTGAAAGTCTTGAGGATTCCTGAAAAGAAATCAGCTATCTTCATTACAGGTGCATTTGCAGAAAGGTCAATAGTTGAAATCATTGCTAATGATGCATAGCCTATCGTAAGGTAATCTATGATAACCACTCCTACTGTTGTGTTCACATAACTTACTTCATAAACCCAATTTGATACAATCGTATTTGCGCCTGCGGTTCGTATTTTTATAGTATAGGTGGTATTTAAACCTACCGCTTGTGTAATTGTATCTATCACATACGTTCCTGTTCCCGAACCTTGAATTGTATTATACAAGTTTCCGTTTTGGTAAATGTCAATGTAGTAATTTGCAGCGGTGCTTGCAGATGTTACGTTGTATTTTAAATTGTGCAAAAATACGCCTGCAATTTCCTGTACTTGTATTGTGTTGGTCGCTGAAGTATAGGTGTTCGTAAGGTCGTAAGTAACAAACGTAGGGGTTACTGAAGTAGAGCTTAAACTATAAGAGTTTGAATACTGTACCAAAGTTTCCTTGCCCTTGTACCATAAAAACAAATCCGTAAACCGCTCATCTTGTAAGAAAGCACCTTGAAATTTGATGCTATACTTGTTTTGTATTTCCTCAAATATTTTAGCTACTCTAAATGCAGGAAATAACTCGGTTTTAGTAATCGCTCCTGCGTTAGCGTGTATGTTATTATTTGTTAGCGTATTTACTAACCAGTTCGGTAGTGCAGCATTTGGTAAAATAGATTGATACTGCCAAATGCGATTAGAGGTGATTAGCGGATACTTGACATCGTAAGTGTTATTGGCATCCTCAATCCGTGTTAAAACCTCTGCAGCGGTAAAAGAGTGAGCGTATGCCGTATAGTCCAAATCCGAAAGCAAGTCCTCACCAAAGGTATCTTTAAGCGTTACTCCTTCTCCGTAAAATGTTAGTTTATAGGAACTCGGTTTGCCGTTGGTTAGCGTTGCTCCGTCTAATTGTACTTTCCCCTTGCGAAAGGTAGTTAGGTTGATTTCTATGTATGCGTCTTTTCGTAGGTTGTTGTCCGTTGTAAAGTCAATATCCGAATTATACCAATGCTCGAAGAATACGTTGTTGACATCAGATGCAGGCACGGTAAATCCTTGCGAGAAATCCGTAAACGTCTTTGAGATGTCCTGAACGTTTTGAATAGAGCTTGTTACCTGTATCTGCTCGTCATTGAATAGCTCAATGCGGTTACCTTCTATGTAGAGTTGTACCTTTCTCATTAGACTACTGAATTGATGACATCGTAAGCAAATTCAAACTCTAACTGATAATTAATCATATGAGTATTTATGCTCTTGAATAACTCCGTGTTTTTGGTGTTTAGTTTAGCAGGTTTCTTGTTGATCAGGATTCTTTCCGATAGCATCAACTGCTGAATCACCTCTTTGAAACTTTCGCTTACCCAATCAGTATTTACGCGAATCATCTTCTTTCCGTTGGCATTAAATACCGCTCTTTGACCTTCTAAAGTTGAGTAGTTAGGGTAGCGAGTTTGCATTAGATTATACTCCGTGTTTTCGATTCCCAAGCTATCGTTGCTCGCCTTAAAGAACCATTCACGCTGCCAAGCTCCAAACTTATTGACAAAGTCTAATTGAACTGGTGTGTACTTGCATTCGATTTTAGGCGCAAACGTAGCCGTAAATAATACCGCTGCACTTCCGTCAATAATTTCTAACTTGTTCCCTACTGCGCCATAGGTTGAGTATACTCTTGGGATGTCTCGCCACACATTGTTTGTAAGAGCTACGGTTTGGCTTGCTCCTGTGGATAGGTTCGTGTATTTAACCGAGTTTCCGCCGCCTGTGTATAGCGTTAGCCATCCATACTCACCGCTTAAATCATAGTTGTAGGTATATGTACCTGATGATAGTAGATAGTTTCCGAGCGCAGGGTTGTAACCTTCCTCATAGTATCCGTAGCCGTCAACACCAAAATGCGTTTGAGTAGAACCTACCTGAACAAAAGACGTACTGATTTTCTTGAATAACTTCAAGCCAACATTGCACCATTGCGCTGAAGGAGTAGCCGTGAAAATGTTTGTAATCGTTTGTAGTGTGTCGTGGTCTATGTACTCACGGATGTACGGCGAAACATCGTAGTAAGTCGCAGGATTGTTTGACGAAGGTATCTTCTTACTTAATGTGTAAGTAGGTGAAGCAGGCATTGAACCTGTGCCATTCCAAAGGAAGATTTGCAGCTTTGTCTCTATCTGCGATGTTTCGTTTATCGTAACTATGTACGGATTCCGTGCGTTAATTGTTGCCATTATTTCAGTATATTATCAATTTGTTGGTTGAATAGTTTTTCTGCATCCAATCCGAAAGATGCTACCAGTTCGTCAGGTAGATTCCTGTAAGCAGCCTCAAATGGTTTGGTAAAAAACATACTCGGTTTCATTCCTTTGTTGTAGATTCCTCGTGTGATTAGAAACGCAGTAGATTCATAGCTTAAGAACCTTCCTGATTTTCTATCCTTGAATTGAATCCGTCTTTTTTTAACCCAATTAAAGATGCCTTTTGTCAGCCCGCCTTTTTTACCTGTACCTGAACCAAACTTAAACGGAGATTTAGGTGCTTTCGATGAGCTTTTTTTACCCTTAACACCCAAGTCTTGATACGCTCCGTAATCATCCATAGAAAACTGAAGCGAGATAGAGTTAGGCATAGCCTTTACATCCCCTTTAATAGAGTTGTACAAGCTCTTGGATACGTTCTTTCGTTGGTTTGTTAAGTTGCGTTTAGATACGCTAATAACGTGGTTACGGAAACGCTCTAAAGATTTCTTTACCTCGCTTTGTTCCATCAGCAGATTGTTACCTCGTTAGGAATCAAAACGTCAAATGTCATTGTCCACCCTGCAAGGTTGTTCTCGAATCGCTCTACAAATGGTTCACAGTTAGGGTTTCCGTCAACTACTACTTGTGAATCCCACATTGTGCCGTGTAGCATTTGTGCATAAGCTCGGTTTAGGATTTCTAATTGAGTGTTTAGTACATCTTGCTCATTCGTGTTTCCCCTGAATCCGTCAGTAGTTGCCTCTTTGGATATGTTGACGATGTCCATTGCAATCAGGCTAACATTGAATCTTACCACGTTGGTCTCGAAAGATGCGCTATTGATCATAACGTGTACAAGCGGGAAGATAGTCTGCTTGTTTAAGTCTATCTCGAAGATGTCTCCTTCGGTTAAGGTGTTCACCAGTGCATCAGCATTGAAGTGAGTTTGTAGGGCTTGTGTTATTGTGTAAAATCCTTTCATCGTCTCATTTGTCTTTGGAGTTGTCTTTGTTCAATTTCGTTTTTTTGCTTCTCGAAGGTGAGATAGGTGAGACATTTAGTAAGTCGGAGCTTTGTAATCTCATCGAACTTCGTAACGTCTCCTTTAGCGAGTCCATATATTGACTGATACCATCCCCATCGTTTTGCAAATTGAGTTGTTTCGCTAAAGTCGCTGACAGGTTCTTGTCCTTCTTCATCTGCTTCTCCAAATAATTCAGGGTAGCCGTCAGTAACTCGTTTCCTAAATTGTAAAAAAAAACCGATGCTGCAATGCAAACATCAAGCGGAGCGAACTGCATCAGCTCTTGGTGGTCTTTACTTGGGACGTACTCGTGTAATTCGTACTTGTCTTTAACTCGTGTTTTGATAGGACGGTACATAACCGCCATTGCCTTATTGTAAGTCTCCCAACTTTGCAAATGGCTCTCCAAATCTACGTACTCACCGAATGTAATCTCTTCAAGGTTAGGAATAAAACCAAACTCAATATCTCCAACTCTAAAGGTCTGCTGAAATTTAGGCTTCTGACTAAACAATTCAACAAAGTGAGCTACCATTTCATTCAGTGAGGTCATCTTAATTTTAGCAACGTCCGCTAAACGGATGCCGCAAAAAATCTCAATCATCTTTTGAGCTACAAATTCCTCATCGTTTGAATTTTCCTGCACTTTTAGGAAATCTACATAGTGCTTTAATGGGATTTCGTTTAGTGAGGTAGGTACTTTTACTTGGATTTCCATAATTATATAACGTTATTAATCATTTTTGTATTCTTGAGCAAGGACATACGAGTATGCTTGAGCTAACATTTGAGTGTGTTTGCGCATTGAGAACACATCGTCAAAGACAATATGAATCTTTCTGCCAGTTCGTTTGTAGATATATTCCTCTACAACTGCTTTCATTTTAGGCAGCTCATCGAATTGCGTATTGTCCATAGTTTGAATTTAAGCCGAGATTCTCCATCTCGTGATAGCGAAGTGCATCTATAGCGTGGTCGTTGCCTCCTGCAGGCTTATTTAGCCTTACTCCGTGTTTATCTATATCCCAACAATAGGAGCGAAGTTCTTTGATTAGGTTTGTGCTTTGCTTGGTAACCAAATACTCTTGTCTCTGCATTACATCAATTCCGTATATGATTGAATCCTTACCCTTTGTTACTCCTTTAATCGTCTTTCCGTAACGTCTAATCTCGTCAATAGATTTAGGCTCACTTGAATCAGCGTAGATAGTAACGGCAGACGGAAGTATTCTTGCAATGTCGGAGTTCAGCATCCCTGTGCGGTAAACAAGTTCGTTTACTATTCGTTTTCCGTTCCAATTATACACCTCAATTGCAGAGGTAGGATCATTCGTGTATCCAAAGTCCAACCCTATGCCTATGAGTCGTGCGTCATCAGGTAGCTTGTCTATCTCTTTCCAATTGCCAAACACAACACCCTCAAGCATACCTACCTCACCGAGTCCGTAAACTCTCCACCAGTTAGCCCAATAGTTAGACGTGACCGCTTTATCACGGTTCTTCTCTATCTGCCTTACTATGCTCTCATCGAGTGCCTCATTGTCTTTGTATGTAAGGATAATAAAGTCTGCGTCAGGTTCGTCTTTTAGTTCGGTGTGTACCCAAAATTCATTAGCAGGGTTGAAGTCAAGGTAAATCTCTTTCTTTGTACGGATGGAAAGCTCAAGGTAAGCGTCAAAGGTTACGTTGTTGCACTCGTTGATGTACAGGACGTCTCTCCTCGCTCCTCGAAGTTTAGATGCGTTATCAGCAGAGAAGAACTCCATCGTGCTTCCGTTAGCAAATTCGTATCTTAATAGGGTTGCATTGAATCTATCCTCAACAAACCTACCAGTCCACCTCATAATCTTGAGAAAGTCTTTCAGCGCACCTCTGCGAAGGTGTGGGATAGTCTCGGCAACTACTGATACCTCTAAACCTTTTTCACGAGCGCACTTATCTATCAGCACAGGCAAGATCCCAAATGTCTTACCTGCTGATGTGCCTCCCTGAATTATCTTAACTCTCTTTTCGAGTTCGTAGATTTTACGAATTGCCGTTGTTACCTGAAACATTAAAGTTGAATAGTGGTTGCTCGGTGACGATAGTGTTCTCGGTCTTCTCCGTGAGTCCGTTTAAACGTGCAGTTAAGTTAGCGTTGTACTGCCCTACCAAGCCTCCGTTGATTTGGTCTTGACGGATTTCTCGCTTTATATGTGTAGAGATAGCATAAAATTCGTCGTACGCTTTGTTTTGATTCTGAATGTAGTTCGATACAGTCAGCTCAAACTTATTAAAGCAGTAGACTTCGAAGCCTTCCATTGTGAGAGGACATTCGAGTGGTTCTGCAACCATATCACCAGTTCTTTGGTTTAGGGTGTATTTGTATCTTGGGTTTTCTTTTACCCATAGTTTGTAGCTTTTGAATAGCTCTAAAAGATGTTCGGGGCTATCTATCTTTCTTGGTCTTCCTACTTTTGCCATTATTTATTTCGTGTTTTGTTAGTTTTATCATACATTGTGAGTGCCTTACTCCTAAATCAGGGAACTCTTTTACCATTGAGTCATCTGCTATGCATCTTTGCAGAAATTCTATTGGTTGTTCTTTAGGTAGTGGAGTTATTGTAGGCATCTTCTACCTTCTTAAAGTGGTCTAAAAATTCGTCTTCGCTTATCTCTTCTAAACACATTAGTCCATCTGCATCGGTAAAGTATTCGATGATATGGTGTCCGTCTTTTCGTAGCCTTGCTGACATTTCGTGAGCGTACTCGATGACGTTTCTGCCGTAGTCTAAAAGATAGTATCTCATTTGTATTCTGCGTAAACCTTTTTCATTTTGTCGATAATCTCCATCCAACAAGTAGCACAAGAAGTAGGCTCTCTGCTGATTCCAAAGATACGGTTGTAAATCTTTAGGATTGCGTCTTGCTCACTTGGTTTTAAAGTGTCCTTGTACAATACATTGGTTTCGCTTAAATAGTTGTATTCGTCTTCGAGTAGGCACTTTGGGTTGCGGTAAGGGAATAACTCATTGAGCTTCTTCTTACGTTCTTCGCATCCGCAGTCTTCTCCTGCTACAAACTCCACTAACTTTTTGATTCCTGTGGCTTCCGTGATTTGTTCGATTGTATCACCTAAACCTGTTGCTTTTCTTTTTGCCATATTAAATTAATTCATATTGTTCGTTTAAAAAGTCGGTATAATCATCGCCTACCGATTGACGTATTTTTTCTTTGCAAGATTTTATAGTTAGGAAAATAGACTTTAAGCTGATACCTGTTTCATCTGCTATTTGACGCATTGGTTTTCTTTCGTCTTTATATATCTTCCATAGCTTTTGGTCGTACCAGTTCCAACCTTTAATCTCCCATTCAATCCTATCGTAGATTTTCTCTAATGATTCGTGTTTTGCTATGACTGGTTCTTCATAAGATAAATCATAAACATCGTTTAAATCTAACCTATCCATCTTCTGCTTTCTGATGTGGTCAATGTAAACACTTCGCAACGTCAACCACATATGCCCTCTATTAATATCATCTCCTACAATCTTGTCTATATGATTTAAACGTAAAATGCGTAGGTATGTTTCCTGTACGATGTCTTCAGCAAGGAACTCGTCACCAAATGTACGGACTACTGATAGCCATTCTTTGTGGTGTTTTGCTAATGTAGTTATCTTGTCCATTGGTTAAATTCTAAACAAATATAAGACTATATTTTAATCAAACAAGTTGCACGCAAAAAAAGCCACCTGTTAAAGTGGCTCTAATCCGTTTAAATATACCTCTCGGCTAACGTAGTTATCTAACTTGTGAAGTGTTGATAAGGTGACGTCTTTGCCTTTGAGGAAGTTGTTTACTTGGAA
>Ga0181343_1000220_pt1 | contig 27400 bp, 33 predicted proteins | sample Su13VDMLBSD_FD_130110 | JGI IMG/M metagenome (GOLD analysis project Ga0181343, IMG submission 130110) | Freshwater viral communities from Lake Michigan, USA - Su13.VD.MLB.S.D | ecosystem: Environmental > Aquatic > Freshwater > Lake | place: USA: Michigan | collected 2013-07-15
TCACTTCCCGAGAATTCTTTTGGCGGTGTATTGCGAGTTGTTAAGCTTACTTCAGGTGAAGAAATAATTGGTATGGTAAATGAAGCATACCCCGATAGAATTTCAATTAAGTTGCCTGCTCGTGTTGAAACCTATGTAGTTCGTGATGAAAAAAGCGAACTAATAGAATACGTAAAACTTACAAATTATCTTTCAAACATACGTGGTTATGAAATTTCATTATCACGGAATGTAATAGTATACATGGGTTCTCCAACATTAGAATTAGAAAAAATGTATGAAGTATTTTTCATGACCATGCAAACAGATTCCAAAACAACAATTGCTCCAATGCCAGATGACATGAAATTTGGCCATGAAGCAGGGCTTCAAATGTTAAACGATCTTTTTACAAATGAAGATTTTGTAAATTTTGTAAATGATCTAATTGATAATTTTGAAGGGGCTGAAATTCTTCTAGATGAAGAATTGGACGCTGGAAATGAAGAATCTGAACCAGAATGCCCTCCATTTGAAGAGCTTAAAGAAGAGGCTCCCAAGCCATCTAAGCCAAAGAAACGCCGTACAATGAATCCTGAGCCTAAAAAACTACCTTATAATCCTGAAGGTGACCCAAATAAGGCAGAAAGTTGGCCAGACGACCCTTCTCAGTATTTTAATTAAACTTGTCCGTACAGATTAGATTCTGCATCTGGTGACATAGTATAATATGAATATGCAAATGCTGCCGTGGTTTTGACCAAATTTACATCTGAATTATCTGTTTGAAAATTAATACCACCGAGGGATACTGGTATCACATTATGGAATGTGAATGTCAGTACTACAGCATTGCAATCCAATGGATCCAAAATATCTAATGTTGCTTTAATATGCCAATTTTGATAAATTAAATTATGGGTATCATCTTCTGAAATATTTGTAATATTTCTCATCCACGAATATATACTCTTCCAGTTTGTAAGATCATTATCAACTATAAATTCAACACGCAAAGGTTCAAATGTGGCCGACAACGTTGGGACTGGAATGGTTGTACCTAAAGTAGTAGGTTGTTTGGTTTCACCAATACTCAATCCAGGAAGATTAGCTCGCTGACACATAAGTTCAAATTGACTAGTTCCTCTGGAAAAAGTTAATTTAAAGTAATTGCTATAAAGTGGATTTATATTATTTTTACATACTGTCATAAAATTATTTATTTAAAATGAAAGACCTCCCCATTTCTGGGGAGGTCTTCGTGTGACTTACTCACGGTCAGTTATCAGAACTGAGTGTTACCGTGGAGGTTTATAACCTGAGTGAAACGGTAGTACTGGTTGAGACCAGCAGTTAAGGTATCACCATCTGGTGTAGTGCCATTTAGAACGTATGGGTTGGCAACTACGCCGTAACGGGTCTTGAACGCGATACGGGGTTGGAAAGTGTTGGGATCAACTGCACGTACCATTTGTAGCGGAACGTATGGGCAGTAGAAGAGACCTGCATCGTAAGCAGACTCACCCTTATAGCCAGCAACAAAGAAGTTGTAGCCAGCGGGGCTGTATGGATCGATGTAGACCTTGACTTTGCCGCTCAATACACCAGCAAAGGTGCTTTGAGTGTCATCAACGTTTAGTTGAGGAGCAATTCCAGGGCTGAGGCTCATGAAGCCAGACATGGCGAGGGCGGCTGCGGTATCGCTATCGCAGATGATGAAATTGCCCTTACCACGGCGAGTTTCCTTGGCGATTGCATTGCACTCGCGCTCGATTTGGAAACTGAGGCCACGGAAGCGTTCAGCAGACCAACGACCGTCAGAATCAGTATCTAGATCGTAGATACCACCGCTAGAAGCACCTGTGAGATCGGATTGTCTAGATCCGGTGCGTGCAACGTAATAGATGGTACGAACGATTTCGCGGTTGATTTCAGCAAGAATTTCAGTGCTGAGAAGATTGGCGAGTTCGGCTTCAGCGTCTAGACCGTGAACAGCCTTGAGGTCTTGAGCCAATTCGACAGTGTAGTTGCTGCTTAGAGCGCGGGTCTTAGCTTGTACTGCAACACGGTCAATGGTGAAAGCCATTTGATTCCATGTTTGATACTTGGAAACAGCGTTGCTAGAACCGCCGAGACCTTCACCATAGTTGGTGAGGATACCACGGATGCTATCAATACCATTTTGACGAACGCTGGTGGGATCAGTACCACCGCAGAAACCGCAGAGACCCTTAGTTGCACGATAAACGGCATCAAGAGTCCAGCCTGAACCACCCCATGCTGGGTTTGGCTCTTGGAACATAGCTTCGGCATAGGTGTTGCTTGCATAAAGCTTATCACCACCGTAGTTAGCGCGCATAGCAAAGATCAAGCCTGTTGGAGCAGTCATTGGCTGAACGCCGCAGATGTCATAGGCCATGAGATTTGGCATTGCACGACGAACCAAGCTGATGAGTACTGGGTCATAACCAGAAACTGTACCAGTGTTGGTAAAGGTGGAAGGCATGCCCAAGTTGTTGGAGGTCATATCTTCGTTTAGACGTTGTGAACGAATTGCTTGCTCTTCGTTTTCGAGAAGAACGGCAGTTACCTTTTTACGGTAATCGTCCTTGATTGAGGGAAGGGCATCGTGGTTTAGAACCGGATTCCACTTCTCGGTTAAGATGTCGTAAGGGGTATTTTCCTGAAAATTCATTTTAGTAGTATCTCCTGTAATTAAAATTATTTAGAAATTTTAAACTTTCTTGTTAAGGCGTCCCAAGGCGCTTACATAATTTTCTACCAAAGTTCCTGGGACTTCGTTAACTTTGGAGAAAGTTTGTTCTTCGGTAATTACCTTTTTGGGTGCAGCTGGACGAGCACTTGTGAGGTAATTATTTTTGATTGATGTGAGTTTATTACGGTATTCGTCAACGCTGTTGAAGGAAACGTTTTCCATCAAAGATTGAAGTTTTGCGATTTGAGTATCTGCAAGATCTCTGGTCTCGGCAACAAAGACTCCAGCGCATTCGGTCAATGAAACTTCTTTCTTGAGATTGATGTTTTCATTAATGCTTTGGTTGAGAGCAACTTGCAATTCCTTGTTTTGAGCATAGAGCTCATCAAGGACATTGTACTTCTCTGCTGGAACATCGATGTAGTGATTTTCAAAGAGGTTCTTTAGACCACCGATGAAATTCTCTGCAATTTGAGTCTTGATGCCTTGTTCAACGGCCACTGCGTTGTCAGTCATCCATTCTTCGACTACGTACTCAAGATAATCATCAACCTTCTCAACGAGATTGTTGGTGACGTTTGAGAGATAATTCTTGACATTTGCATCAACTTCTTCAAGGACGATAGAAACATTTCTTTCAACTCTGTCTTGGACAGCAGCTTCAAATACTGCTTCTAATTGTTCTACAAGTTCAGAAGAAACATTAGATTCACCAAGAAGATTCATAATAGAATTTTTAAATTGAGCTTTAACAGCCTCTTCTACTTCTTCTACTTCAGTTTCTTCTTCTTCTACTTCTTCTTGGTCTTCAACTGGCTCTTCCTCATCAACTGGAGCACTTCCTACATTAGCAGCCATTTGTGACATGGAAGCAGCCATGTTGATTGGGGTTTGAGATCTTGCTCTGTTCATGGCTTGATAATCAATAGGAGCAGGAATCATGTCGCCTTTACCATCTGGAGTATATGATACTCCATTGATAGGAGCATTTGGAGCCATTTGCATTCCACCGCCCATTTGTTGGGCTTGTGGTCCGCCAGCCATTGGCATTTGTTGGATTGTTTCGTATAGTGATTTTTTGTTGTTTTTCTTCATATCAATATTATCCTTGAACTTTAAGTATTTATAAAATTTTTATAATGTAGGGTAGCCCTGACCAGCAGTAATCTGTTTTGCTTGTCTTGCTCCTAGTTTTCCTAATTGATCTCTTACGTAATCGACGCCCATAAGTTTTGTGGCGTAGTCAAGAGGATCGACTCCTAAAGCTGCAAGATATGGGAGTTTTCCTGAAACTGCTTGCCCCAATGGGCCCATAAATTGCAACGCAGTACCCGCCAGAGCACCACCAGCAACACTTTGAGCTATGTCTTTTGTAATGCTATCGCCTTTCATAGAAACAGAACCATATGGATCAGTTTTATAACCAAGACGACGTTTAGCTACTCCAAGGCTAGCCAATAGCCCTAAACTTGGTTTTGAAGTATCTTCATTTTCAAGATCAATTTTATTTTCTGGATCTACATTTAAAATATTTTGTAATTGATCCTTATAAAATTTATCTTCATCTTGTTTGTTTTTTACTTTTTTAGTTTTACCAGTTTTTGGGTCTACAACATCAACAGTTTGTTCATATGGTGTTAATGACACACCACCACCCATTTCATCGGCTTCATTCAATACTTGAATCAAAAAAATTGTTGTATTTTCATCCAAAATCATTTTAAATATTTCTAAAGAAATCCTTGAATACCTTGACTACATTCTTGTCAATGTTTCTTGAAGAAGAATTCTTGATGATTCTTCTAGCATTTTGGATTTGGTGTTCTGACCACATTCCATTTTCCATGATCCATTCTCTTCCTTCCATGATTCCGTTTACGAAAGCATTTGGAGCAGAAGGATCGGCAACAATGTCAATTGCAGCTAACATGAAGTCTTCTTGAACTTCTTGGTAGCCATTCTTGGACTTTAAAGAACCCATACCACGAGTGGATACGCCAAGTTGGGCACCCTCATCAATAAGGTTCTTTACAATTTTGCCCATTGGAGTATCAAGAACTTTGGCCTTACCATAGACATTCTTTCCGTCTTCGTAAAGTTCTTTTACAATGTGTGAAACTCTATCAAGATTAACAGTTGGACCAGTTGGATGGTTCAGTTCACCGAGAGCGCGACCTTTATTGACGTATTCATTGATGTAGCGACCGGTTTCCTTGGCAAGAGTGTTCTTTGGATAGATTCTGCCATTGCGGTTCTTTACATCAGATTGCATGAAAACACCTTCAATGAAGTAATTTTTATCTCCATTGCCTACATTCTCTTTGATGTACTTGATGTCTTCTGTTAGTTCTGTGATAAGTTTCATTTATAATCCTTTTAAATACGCTATATCTTGATGTGAGGCAATCAATTGTATATTTGTCTACCTTCCCAAAATGGCTTCCATACACCTGGCTGGCCATTTGAGCCGGGCACATATACATCCCAACCACCTCCATTATATCTAAATTGACGACCCTGATACCAATATGTATCACCCACTGAAGGAGTCATAATCTTCCAAGGTGGCACCCCACGTGGAGTAGTAGTTCTAAATACATCAGCAAGAGGTTTGTTGTTGGAATTGCCCATTCCAGGTAAAGTTACTGGATTATCTTGGTTAAATTGTGGAGTATCTAACCCACCCGGTGTACGGGGTGGGTCCATGTTTTCAAAAATATTTTGAGAAAGTTGTACATACTTCTCTTGAAGTTTTTGACCGATTTTGCTATAGAGTGTGCGGTTTAAAGTTGTTTTGAATGCAACTGCATTTTCTTCAATTACATTTTTAACTAATTCTTTGACGTTTTTATTGCTCATCTGAACATTCCTTTGGCATTATTGTAAAATTCTATGTGCTGGTTGTAGTTGTTTGAAGAGTCAAAAACAGTTTCAATCATTTTTTGTCTGTTTTCGGTATTTAAATGTTCAAACAATTCTTTTAAAGCGTATGCTTCATTTTCAGTAATATTTATAATACTGTTGTCTTTTAAGATAATTTTTTCTTTTTTTTCCAGTATTGTCAAGAAAGTTTGAAGTTCTTTTGAATTTTTTAAACTTTTGCTTGAGTGGAGAAGATTTTTATTTGTTTCAGTCAAAACATTTGTAATTGCATCATTTAATTTAATAGAAAGACTTTTGATAACATTCTTTTTAAAGTATGTTTCTTTTTGCTCAAGAAGAGCCTGTATTCCATTTTTCAAAAGTTTGCGTGAAATGTTGTTCATTGTTGCTGCTCTTCTGATTGACCTTGTGCTTGTTGTTGTGCCATCAGTGCCATTTGTTCAGCCTGAAGTTTTTGTTTATCAATCTTCATCTGTTCATCAATACCCCTGATTTCTTCTTCAGTTTGACGTAGAATCTTACTACGGACATATTCTGTTGAGAAATACTTTCCAACATATGGTTCAACAAAAGACAACATTTTCATTCTTTCTGCCAAAATTTCTGCTTCTTTTAGATCCCAGAAATAATTGTCAGTATTGAATACAAATTTAATGTCGTTCTTAAGTTCATACCAATCTTCTTCGGTCATTACTCCCTTGAGAATTAATTGTACTCTTAAGAAATCCAAAAAGAAATTAGAAAACTGATGTCGAATTCTTTCAATAAATTTGTAAAACTTTACTTCTTCTCGTGTGATTTCAACAGAACGACCCATGTTGAATCCGGTCTGATCGGCCATCAAACGGCTAAGAGGAACGTTGAGAGAAGCATATAGTTTCTTCTTGAAGTAATCTACGTCTTCAATCTGAGACATGGCGTTACCACCGGGAAGAGTGGTAATTTCTGTTCCGCGTGAACCTTCTCTACGGGGCAACCAATAATCTTCAAGAACTGAAAGATGGTTTCTTTCGTCTCTTACTTCGCCCGTTGCTTGATTGTAGATGAGTCTGTTTCTAAAACGGCTCATCATATCACGCATGTATTGCTCGGCTTTTTGCTTTGGCAATTGGCCTACATCGACATAAAATACTCTACGCTCAGGTGCACGTGCCACACGGTAAACTAGAAGAGAATCTTCTAGTTGGCGAAGCATATTTAATGGTCTAATAGCCTTGTGTAGGTATCCCAAGACTCTTTTGGTGTTTAGATCCACAATTCCAGACGGACAGTAAACAACGCTATCTACGGACAGATGCAAGCCACTTGGACCGGTTACCATAAAACTATCTTTATCGCTATTAATATAAAGATAATATTCTTCTATATCTTTAATCACGGAAACAGTTTGATTTTCAACCTTTTCCATTTCCTTTTTGACTTTTCTGATCTTTTTAATTTTTAAAGGATCCATTGGAATAATTTCTTTTATTCCATCGGTAGGCATATCTCTGTCAATTACAATATTATAATAAACTCTAGAGTCAATATACCATCTTCTAAAAATTTCATATGCCTTACCATTAAAATCCAATAAATGAATTATTCTATCAAATTCTTTATAAATCTTTGCTTTGATTTGTTCTGGAATCTGAACATTTGTAAGATCAATCCTTACAGGTTTTCTGTCTGTTCCAAATACAATTGAAGCATTTACAATTTCATCTACGGCATTGTCAATTTCTGGATAAACTGACATGTTTCTGTATTGAATAATTGCATTGTTTTCATCACGTAAATTTGCACCATAGTCAAGTGCTGTACCATAAAATCCTCCAGCTTCTACAGTTACAGTCCCGTCAAACATCTCCGGGGCTGCAAAGGCTTGAAGAGCTTTTGATTCTTTTTCTTCTTTAGGTGTGTTCTTTTTATTGAACTGAAATCCAAAAATATCAATTTCCATGTATTCCTCTTTATGTCACGTTCTGTATGTTTATGTAGTCGTAAATCATAACTACGTCAAATACATTTAATGTATTTGGTCTATTCATATTAAAATTAATAGGATTAATGACTTTTGGCCAGCATCCAAACATTGTCATTTTTTTCAAAGATTGATCTTCATCTCCATTTAAATTCAAATGGTTAATGTTCCAAGTTGCTTTAAAATTTTCTGGTCTATGATTTAATACATTTGTGTTTACTGTATTTGCATCATGATCATTTAGAGCATTTTGCCACGTTTGAAATGCTGCCCACATATTACCACTACCAGTATCATCTAATATTGATATGGCCCAGTTTGCATATACTTTTTCACCGGGATAGAATGCTTTTCTTCCTCGGTAATCATAAGAAAGTGTTTGTGTTTGAAGTTGTGGAATCAAAGATGCTCTGACATGAAATCTAGTAATGCTTTTACCAGAAAATGGAATATTTCCAGTTACATAAAATCTATTGAGTCTTGCCCCACCTTGAAAATTTGTTTTAAATTCGTTTAACATTATTGATTGAGTCCTGTTATAAATTTAAGATAATCAAAAGTCATTGTTACACGAAATATAGATGGTTCGGTTGAACCCATATCTAAAGTAAGCGATCCTATTTCACTTGGCCAGCATTTTTGTAGCTGAAGAGTTCTAATGGTAGTACCGTTTAAATCCAATTGATCAATGGTCCAAGTTTTTTGAAGACTTGCATAAGAATAATCATTATTATTTACTTTATGGGTTTCATGTCCATCTAACAATTCTTTCCATTTATTAAATGATCTCCATATTGTTCTATCACCGCTATCATCAAATATATCAATTGACCAAACTGAATATTGTCTGTCTCCCGGAAGATAATATGATCTACCTCTATAAGGGACAGAAATTGTTCCAAGAGTAGAACTTGGAAGAGATGATGCAAATATTTTTATTTTCATCTCAGTATTTGTGGGACTTAATACACCAGTTGGCCAAAAACCATAAACTTGAAACCTATTGGCTCTGGTTCCGCCATTAAATCCACCTTTAAAATCATTTATAGTATTATTTGCCATTTATATTAACTTGTAAAAGTAATATTAATCACAAACGAATCGGTTCCTAGAATTGGTTTAATTATAAGATCTACAGTAAGTGCAGTAGCATAATCTGTATTATTTGATGAATCGCAAATTACTTGTGCTTCCGATCTTACCATTGCGTATGCATATTGATCAAGAATATTATTAATTTCTGCAATTAAAGAATTTCTTGTTGTTTGTATATTTAATTCAAAGAGATATTTTGTACCAACTTGATTAATTTTTTGTGTTAGAATTCTTCTCAAGAATGCCGGGCCAACTCGTTCATCTACTATAACTGGGCTAGAAGATCCAGTTGCACCTACCAAATCTCCTCCCAAAAACTTAGGATCATTATTTACATAAAAATTTACTCTATTTGATCTTAGCGTTGTTTTTAATGTAGATGACCATTCAACAGAGTTTATAATTCCTCTATTTAAGACTGTTGATCTATCTATACCAGCAACAGTCAAGAATAATTCATTAAGATTTTTGGAAGTATTGAACGCACCAGCAACGTCTGCGACAGCAGGAATTTGATAAGTCAATTGACTTCCGTTTTGCAATGTTGTTGTTGTGTAGGTAGTACCATTGATACCGTATACATTAAAAATTCTATCAGCTACAGTTGCCCCAGTAACAAATGGTACATTTGCTGGAGAACTAAGATAAGTTGTCCAGTCCGCTGCTGTGGTTCCATCACCATCGCCAGCCGAAGGAAATATTCCTATAACTCCAGGTTTAGTTTCTAACCATGTTCCTAATGATGTATTGGCTGTATTACCAATCAATACTTCAATATTAGTATTTGTAGCAATCTCATACTGATTTAATCCAGCTGTAGTTCCCGCAATAATAAGTTTTGAACCATATGCAAGATAATGTAAGCAATGTAAGAAATCATTTCCTTGTGGTAAACGTACAGCAACATCTGTTGCTGATGTTTGTTGAAATAGACCCCATGTACCACCACTTCCGGTATATGATATAAGTGCATTTGTTACGCCAGAAAGTTTATTTAAATCACCAATAAATGTTGCTGGATCAGTATAAACAATATACTTATCACCTGTAGTACCAATTGCTGGACTTGTTTTATAATTTCTTGCATATATTAGCCAGCCAAATAAACCACCGGGATCTTTTTCTGCCGAGTTTGCTCCTCCTGGCGCAGCACTACTAAAAGAAGGAAGAACAAATGTAGAACCCGCTAAGATTGCAGCATTGATTGGGTTTGCCGTAGGGGTTAATGTATTAAATTGGCTTGAGTTTAAAAATGATCCTAAATTTGGATTCGTATTTGGCATGTTGCTACCTTATCTCTTCCAAATATTTATAATTTTTTTAAGCAGGGTACCAAACTACATGACCATCTGAAAACTCTTCATCATCACCATTTTGTTGATTATTCATTGAAAAAAGAACATTATCTTCCTCTGTAGTATCAGTTTGGGTATATGCAAATTTAGCACTTTCTATTAAATCTGCATAATATTCTTGTCTGGTTAACCAAGAAAAGAAAACTAATGTCATTACCAGATCGTCATGTTGACCTTCTTCGGCCTTGTATGTATTAGATCTTGATACAAATGACATCAATTCTTGAACTATCCTATCATCATTTAACAATATTTTGTCTTCTTCTACCAATCTTTTTAAGATAGCACACCCCAATTTTTTTGTTTGAGCTGTTGTTCTTAATCCCATTTCGTTTCTGCCAGTTCCACCAAATCCTTGAGACAAAACTTGTCCTTTTCTTCCCATTATTTTTGTCATTAATAAATTTTCATATCCAAGATCATTATAAAGGATATGAGAAACTTGTCCACCTAGATCATTAGTTTCAATAAGCACAAAGGCATTGTTATACTTTTCGCCTGCTGTTTTTATAATTTGAGGAAAATTAAATGGGCTTATAGTATTATTTCTAAAACTGGCAACCACCTTATATGGAGTCTCAGATCCCTCTATGATAGTAAATGCCGAATAATCTGATCCCTGTCCTCGTGAAACGTCAGCTTGCAAAAAATATATTTTATCTTTTACGGGTTCTTCAAAAATTCTAAACCCTTCAGCATTTTCTGAAATAAATTCTTCTGGAGCTAATACATTCAATTTTGTTGAAGATATAAGAGTATTAGCAGATCCAAGAAAGCTGCAGCCATATTCTTGTTGAAATTGTTCTTCACTTGTGTTAGCAATTTGTTCTGCTGCCCATGCATCATCTCTTCGCGGACCACCGGGGGTAATTGGAACTTGTCTCCAACTTACATCAATTGGAACAAATTTATTCTTTAATTTATGTCCTTCTGGACGATTTGCATCTACCCAAAGTTTATGAAAATGATTCATCCCATTTGGTGTAGAAACAATAATAAGTTTAGTTGTTAAACCTGCTGAAATGGTGGGATACGTAGATGAATAAAATTCTTCAGCAATATGAGATGGCAAGAAGGCGTATTCGTCCAACAGAAGTAGGTTATAAGAGCCACCACGGATCGCAGAAGACGATGTTGCGTCACATACGACTCTAGACCCATTTTCTAGTTTAAAACTCGTCTTATTCCATTCTACTACACCTTGTTGCAGAAAGTGTGGTAGATTTTCATATGCCAATTGTAGTTTGGCAAATAATTCGTCTTTTGCAGTCTTTAATTTGTTTGCAAGAATTGCACAACTTACAGATTGATTAAAAGTCACATAATGTGTAATATAACCAATTACCGAAGTAGATTTGCCAGACTGGCGAGGCCATTTTGAAATGGTAAAACGATTATCATGAATTGCTTTTACAAATTTTTGTTGATAATCGTATAACTCAAAAGGCATAACACCTTTATCAAGTGTTTTTACTTTTACATATTTACTACAAAAATAAACCGGATCTTTGGCACACTTGATATATTCTTCTAGCTGCTCTTTGGTATAAGGTATATCGATACCAGGAGGTTTTAACTTTGGGTTGTTTCTATACCCTTGATTTTTATTGTTTAGGCTCATTTGAATTTAACACTTCAGCATCTATAACTTTTTCTGTACTTCTCTCTTTATTTAACAGATTCTGAAGATCGGTAGTAGAACCAACAAACACTGAATTGTTTGTTTGTTTTAATTCAATTTTTTGTGATGTAGTGTCTTTGGCTTTTTTATGGACATCAAGTACGTTGTTGTTCAAATCGGCCATGGTCTTAAGAAGAATAGCAACAACTTCAAATGCTCTGGGTGCGTCAGATTCAATAGCAACTTTTAAAGCACTTTCCAGTGCAACGTTTCCAGAATTTATAAGTTCTTTAAAATTAGATTGAACAGTTTCGTAATCTTTTTGAAAATTATTTGTGTTAAATGTACCACCAGCCATATCTTTGGCTGCTGTTTGTTTTTCTAAACTTGTTGGTACATTAAAAAAATTAGATAAATTTTTGTTTATATTCATAAAGAGCAATCAACTATAATAAGAATCATCAAACGTAATACCACGGAGATCTATATCTGCAATTGTTGTAAATGTATTGACTTTACCAAAGATATAAGATTTAGCAATAAAATTAAAACTAGAAATATTCATTCTACGGTTTCCAAAATCACCATCATATCTTTCACTTATACTATTGCTTACCATTGTTATTGGAACATGAACATCCGATTGTGCACTATTCATATCCAATGAAATTATGTGATCTGGATTAAAATAAGGCATTATTTGCTCTACAATCTGCAAAGTATCATTTAAATGCCTAGTGTATATAAACAAAGAAAATGAAATGTTTACTGGCACTTGTTGAGCAATAAGTCCTGCATTTCCAGTGCAGCTGTTGGGATAATTCGACATTGTTTTTAATGGAGTAGACTTATTTGTTCTTCTAGATGGATCTGGAACAATAGAAGTCATCATATAACTCAACCTAGGGAGTTGATTTTCAATGCGCGTACCATCATTAATAGAAGATGTTTCCAGTAATCTTCTTATAAATTTTTCTTGAGGTGCATATGTAATTGGCACTCTTATTGTAAATGGGTTGTTTGCATCATCTGGATTTGTGTGCTGTACATCAATATTGCTAAAAAGAGAACCAAATCCTATTACAATTTTTCTTAAATTTTGATTATAGAAATAAGTAAACATTTGTTATCCTATTAGCAAGGCTGGTTTTTATCTACATTAAAAAGATCAGCTTCATCATCAATTACATCATTAATACCCGCTGTAGTACCAATTATATTATTAAGTGGTATTATTGTACTTCCAGATGTATCTTTTGTGCCCGAAGATACAGAATCCAACGCAGGAATATCCGTATCAATTTTTTCATAACTGTAGGTGAAGAGTTCGGCAGTTATAAGATAGGAATACAATTTACCTAGAGGATAAAAAGGATTTTCATGCTCAACAAAGTTTATTTCAAACAAAGATTTTGAAGTAGGAAAGTAAATTAAATCTCCTTCTCTGGGTCTTGTTATGGCTGTATTTTTATTAGTAACTTCTTCTTTGAAACGTCGTCTTGCAAAAACAAGAGACACTTTATCTTTAATTTCAATACCAAATTGAGTTATAATATCCGTACCATCGAATCCCTTAAATGATTGAAGATACATTTCGATTGTATATGTGGTGGTAAATGATGAACCTGGATCTTCACCAAAAACTTTATCTATGCTCAGATATTCTCTAGGAACATATAAACAATCTTGACCAGTTGCTTTTATAATTTCAACGGTGATATCTTCGACAAGATTTTGTTCATTCGTGTTATTATAAAAGTATGGATTAATTGCCATTTTAGCCTATCTGGGGTTCTACTGGTAGTTCTTGTGTCTTAGTCAACATCAATTCTAGTTCCTTTAGATCTGATATAGCTTCATTTAAAATTGCAGCTGCATTTAATTGAGCGCCACCGGGAAGAGGAACACCAGCAAACTTAATTAAATTTTGACCCCATTGTTTCTTTAACATGGCTGTAAAGTATCTTTGAAAAATTCTATCTTTCCAAACTTTTTCATACAGATCAGTATCGACTTCAACATAAGCCTCAATCATCATATAGCCTTCTGCCTGAAGTTTGGTAAAATCAGTATCTAAAAATAGTCTGTCAGTTGTTCTCGTATATGTAAAAGACATTGGATAATTGAATACATCATTAACCAATTTTACATAGCTCATGGATTCCATATATGATGCAATTGGTCCCATGGGAGTGCCCGATTGATTATAATACAAACCAAAGAAATCAAATAAAGTAAGTTGATATCTTAAATCAAACATATAAACACCAACAGAAGCATTTGGAGCAAATACTTTACTTATAGTACGTATATCTGTTGCTTTTGGCCACATTTCTGTGCTTCCATCAGACAGTGTTCTTTGTTGTGCTCCAATAGCATTTCCCAATGCCGTAGTATTAATATACCGATTGGCAATATCTTGAGATGTTAATTGATAGGCGAACAAAGCACGTTGATTAAAATCAAAATGCCTCTCGTGCATATACTCCAGAGCTTCTTCCAGTCTATCCTCTACTTGCTGAGGATCTACGTTAATCTGGAGAACAGGTGCACCCAAAGTTCGAAGGCAATAATCAATAAATTCTTGTTTTGTGGTTGGTGTTGCCATTATACAAATATTTATGAATTACGTAAAATTTTATTTACTTCTTCTAATAATTTTTCTTTTTCTTCACTTTGACCTACTGTAACTTGTATCAAACTGAGCTTTTCTGGATCAAAATTTTCAATTTGATCTCTTCTGGTTTTGTCTGTTTGATTATTGGGATCGTAATTAGTAAACCCCGGCATCTGCATTGGACAGTTTAAAGAAGGATAATCTAATTTAGAATACTCTCCAACTGCTTTCAATAGCCATGTATTGCTGTTATCTCCACATCCACATCCACCACAATAAAAATATTCAGATTTTTTACTTTTAATGAGTTTAGGGCATGCTGGTATATCACCATGACCAAAACAAGAAAGAGTTCTTAATTTTTTAGTAGGTAAATCAATTTTAGTATTGCTCAAACCTCTAGATGCTATAGCCATTGCCAGCATCATCATTTTTTTGAACATAATTACACACTTTCATAAATTACAGTCATTCCAGCTGGAATGACATGTTCAGCTAAGAAATTTTTATGTTTATCCAAAACATTTGCTTTAATTTGTATTATACCAGGAGAAGCGGTATAAACTTGTGTTGTAGAATATGGCATATTTAAAAGGCAAGTCAGGACATACTTTATTGCTTTTGTGGTGCCTTTAATATCAAAATATGAACCTTGAACTTGCAAAGAAAATCTTCTTATATTTGGTAATATATCTGAAAGGTCATCAGATGCAAAATCTGCACCAGGAAAATAACTTTCAGCAAATCCTTCTAATAGTTTAGAATCAATTGTAATTGGAGATCTTATATTTTCCCAATCTAGTTGGGCACCATAACCATACTTTAAACTAAAAAGCCATCTAAGATAATTTTTAATAATTGGAATTACCAATACATTTTCAGTATCATTATTATAAGCTTTAATAATCCATTCAGGAAACAATGAATTTATTGTAAGAGAATCACCAAACCAATATTCTCCTTGAATATTATAGAATTCGGATCCATAAAGCTGTTTGGCTTTTTGAATAAGCTTTTCTATTTTACCTTCAACAGTTACGGGAATATGATTGAATAATAATATCATAGAGTATAATTAATTGTTATTCCAGCTGGCCCAGTAGCAGATAAAAATTCTAATAGAGATGTTTGATCAGATGCAGATAGTCCAGCATCAACATATACATTAACAGAATATGGAGTGCTTCCATTTGACACTGTGATTACATCTGGATCTGTGGTACCAAAAACTCCAGAAGACATAATTGCATATTTAAGATCATTCAAAGTTACCCATCTACGTCTTCCGTTTCCATTAAAAAGAACTGTAGATCTTGCACGTTCAACATTTAAAGTATCATATCCACCAGAAGGAGTTGGTAAAGAAATAAATGTTGTAGTTGAAAGTGGTGTTATTGTTGCATTATTTCCAAGACTTCCGTTTGTGGTTACAGCTATGATTTCAACACGCTTAGATAAATCAATGGAAGATGAATTTATAAAATTATTTGTTACGATATAACCATTTGGGCCATTTATTACTGTAAAATAATTACCAGAAGTAGTTGCTTCTGAACCTCTATCTACTCTGCTATAAATTGTTTGTGTGTTTGTTGGGAGATCAGTAACGACAAATCTTATGGTTCTTGGATCTATGCTTAAAGGCAAAAGAATATACTGACCGGTATAATCATAATTTGTATAACTTACAATTTGTGATCCACAGTACAAAGTATAAACATTTGTACCAGCAGGTATAGTATTAATATTAAAGAATAAAACATTAGTACCATCTAAGCTTTTTGCTGGAAATGCCGTGTATGGCGATATGGAAGTTGATGCCAAAATTGTAGCGTCAGTTGATGCCGACTGTGTAAATGGTAATAATATGGATTCGTTAGAAGCTAATCCAGAAAATGATTCTAAATTTTGTGCAGAAATTTTAAATGATTCATTAAATCCAAAATAACTATACGCACCATTATATGCTGTTGCTGTTGCCAATATGTTTATTAACATATTGGCAGCACTTGCACTATTTCGAAAATCAATACCAATTAATTGGGGTTGCCCCTCTAAAAAAGTAGTTAAAGAATTTACTATATCAGTATAGTCTAAAGAAGAAACATTTAAATTTTTTGTATTGTATGCCATTATAAACTGACCTCTATAGAACAATATATGTTGCTCTGCAATTTTAACCCATCAAAATAAGAAAATGTAATTTTAAATTGTAAAGAAGATTGACTATAATAATAAAGCTGAACAACCACATTCATAACACCTTGAATAGATGCTTCAATGTAATGACCCATAGTGGTTTCTAAAGTATTTTTATTACTTACAGGATCAAACAAATACACATAATAATTAGAACCAAAATTTTGATCCGATGACAATTCACCTTTATTTGTATTAAAAAGATGCGTAATTTTTTGTACTATACTATTATAACCACTTACCATAGCAATATCAGTGGTGTTGCTGGTAGTTGGTATTTTCTCAAATAGTATTGAAAAATCTTTAGGTTGCATCAAAATTATTTATCTGGAATTTGAGTTACAGTTAATGCTGTTTCGTGAGTTCCACCACTATTGAGAACATGTTTAACAGAAACTATAAGATATAATCCAGAAAATATAGATTCTCCCGTATCAATAGGAGATCTTGTTGGATGGTCAACCAATAGTTCTATTATATAACCGGGACGAAGATTAAAATCACCAGCTACAGTTATGTCTACTTTAGATAGATATTTTAATCCATCTAAAAATTCTCTTCTATCTACTGGAACTTTTATTGGAGTTTTCCAGAAAGTTGCAACATTTAAACGATGTTTTAAATAAGCTTCAAAATTGGTGCCAACTTCTGGACACACACAACTAAAAGAGGCTTCTGGAGTTCCCCATAAACATCCCAACCAGCTTTCACCAAGACTGCTTTTTATTTCATCACATTCTCCTCCAGTTATACCGGTAAGAAGATCTCTGATGACCAATGTTCCTTTTGCTGGAACATCTCCTGTTGGACCTTTCCATACATTAGTACTATCTACACCTAATTGTTTTGCTATTTCTTTGACAGCTGGAAAAGAATCAAAACAATTTTGAAGACTGCCAGGAGATCCCGTCAACCCTCTTGTTATTTCTGAATTAGCACATTCATATGAATGCCTAGAACTAACAGGAGTCAATGCACTTTTTGCAATTGTATATGGAAATACTTTTATTTGATTTGTATTTTTTTGATCAGCCATATTAGGAACATGTCCCGTCTATTACATTTTCTGCAGTAAAATAATAAAGATATTTATTATCATAAGAAGAATCCCAATCACTCAAAGGAACTCCAGCACTTCCAAAAATAGTTTGCCAAGATTTTTTATACATTTTTACAAAATGATAAACTTGACCAGAAGATGCTACTCCAGAACTAGAAGGAAGTCCTATAGGTCTATAGTTAAATCCATTTGGTGGAAAAATCCAACCAGGACTATATGTTGCTGCTCCGCTAGTATTTCTGTTTCCAGATTCATTTATATTAATTGCATAAGTATCGTATTGATTAGAAGTGGATTTAATATTTGGATCTAGTACCCAATGAGAAATATCCATTACATCACCACTTGAATATATTTGACTACTATCGCCTTGGTTTTTTGGAGCAAAATTAATTTTATTCCAACCATAAATCCATTTTCTATTAGTTCCAGTTGGATCAATACCATTATCAAATTTATATGATGTCAACACAGCAAAAAAAGAATCATCTTGATCTTGTCCCATACAACACAATGAATACATTACAAAATTTTGAAGTTCTACTTTACGAATCAATTCTAATTGATTGGATCCACTAAACCCATCTGATGTTAATTTTACAGCAGAATTATACTTAATATCAAGAACTTTTTGTAAATTACTACCACTTGGAGTTGGAACTGATAATATATTATTTGGATAATATGGATCAAGTGGAGTCAAATCAAACACATTTTTCCACATTTCAGTATTATCAATGAATGGAAATGAGGCTGTTAGACCAGCCAAATTAAAGTTTTTATATTGGCCTTCCATGCCATATTGGCCACTCATGTGAGTTGAAGAGGCATTTTTTCCAGTTGTTTTTGCATCATCAATATATCCCCAATGCCCAGAATATTCTAATTCTTCTGCGCCTTTTTCAAATCCATTTGTTCCAGAAGTATTTCCAACAAGTTGAATATTATATCTTGCCCCTTCATCTAGAAATTGATAAGCAAGATTCGTGTAGGTATTTCCACCAGTTATACCATCTAATATTTTCGGTGTTTTTCTTACATAATAATATTGTTTTATAAGATACTGAAGACCTTGATTTGTGCTGTAATTATACAATTTTTTATACAAGGTACCATTTATTTTTTGTTGTGGTATGTCTCCTGAATATATTGCATATCTTAAATTATAAGTTCTTAGTGCTGCTGATCCATTCAAATCCTTAGTTACAGAAGAAATGCATTTTAAATTTAAATAACTGCCCCAATCAGTCCAAAATACAAATCGTGGTTTATCTTTAAAGTCGGAATATGGTCCACCTTCTAATGGTACGGCATAACTTGCAAGATAATTTAAATATTCTGCAATGTTGTCAGAACCAACTTCAGTACCATCAAGTTTTGGATTTAAAGGACGATAGCAAACATAATTATCGGTTTCTTCAACTAAATTAATTCCTTGAGTATACTCGGATCCTATAGCGCTGGCAACATTTTTAAAAAACTCATCTATTCTTACAACTTTTGGTTTAGTTGTTTTAAGTAAACTAGATAATGTATTTTCTTGACAGAAAAAATACAAATAATTACTAAAATGAAGTGCAACATATGTTTCTTCTGTAGCTGATGCCGCATTATTTAAATGCGCAACAGCATGTATTCTAAAACGATCAAATTTTCCATTTTCATATTTAAAAGTTAAATATGCTACACCAAAAAGACTTAATCTAGAAATAAAATCTGCTTTATCTCTTACAATCAAAACACCAGATGGAAATGTATCAAATAAACTTTCTGTAAGTTCAAGTCTGTGGTATTCACATTCTTCATTTCTTTCAAAAATATTTAATGACACATTACCAGTATCACTTTGTAATATAATACCAATTAAAGGAGAATTGAATGGATTTGAATTTGAATTTGTACTCATAAACCAGAGTATTTAGGGGTGATCAAAGAAGATAAAGATGAAACCAAATCTATAGGAGCAATGACGTTTATCTGTTTTGTTTTATCTTTTATATAATTTTCAACAGTTACTGTTGTTAAATTTGTGTTACTTACATTCAAAAAGGCATCACTATCTCCCGCAGGTTCTGCTCCAACAGGAGTATTAATTTTTTTTGTTTTATCTGATGAGAATTCTTCAAATATTGTTTCTGTATATTTTATACTATTGTTTGCTGTAGTATTATTATTTGTTGCAAAATAAGTATCACCTTTATAAATAAAAGTTAAATTTGTTATAGGTGTTGTCGATGGATATATAAAATTTTCACCTGTATCTACATTTGGTTTTACTGCTACATTTTTACTATATGAATTTGATTTTTCAACTAGAGCCAATCCACCGTTTAAATCAAAATTTCCAACATAAGTATATTCCCATGGTTGTCCTGAGGTTGCCCCAACATATGGTGTCAATATACTTCCTGCTGGAGGATTGAATGTAGTTCCGCTAAGATAATAACCAGAAGAAGTACTATAAGGATTAAAAGCTGTTTTTATTTCATTTTCAGAAATAAAATTAGTAGCATTTTCATCAGTAACTTTAAATGGATTTATTGCATTGTTAGAATGCAAAAATACCCAAAGAGAATCAGGATCATTAAAAACTGATAAAGATGCTTCTATTAAAGTTGTTTTATTGTCAATAGTAATACTAGTTTGTCTTTGATTTTTTATATTTTTATTATAAAAACTATAAAAATTGCAAAGACTAATATCACCTATTTCAGTTGAATAAGTTTTTTTGGGTAAATTTGTAAAAAATTTCATATAAAGTTCTTAACCATTATTTCCAAAAGACATATAAGATATTTCCGACTTTGATCTGATGTAATTCAATGCTGGAACAAATGTTCCTGTTTCAAATTCTGTAAAAATAAGAGACATTAGTGTGTAGGATGATGCTCCATTTGGTAAAAATCTAATAACTGAATCTACATTGTCATTTTTCTTTACCATTACTTGTTCTAAAACACATGGTAAAGGTTCTCCTAACCATATTTCAGATAAATTTTGAAAACTAGAACTTTGATTACCAGCAGTTACACTAATTGTCCATAAATTTTGCGGTAAAGTTCTTTCAGGATAATTGGCAATAACTGGATATGACCATTTTCTGAAAGAAGCTACAATATTTTCCACTTCGGAACTTTCTTGTGCATTATGTGGTACAAATATATAATCAAATTTATATGTTTTTCTTGCTTCACTTATCATAGACATTTCAGTAATATTTGAAAAACGTCTATACGTAGAAGTTGCAAATTGTTTTTCCGAATAAAACTGTGCTGGCTGTAATGTTCTATCAAATAAAGTATCAAAATTACCAAATCCACCAGAATTTGCTACTCCGGCCATACTCATTACTGGTCCTATAGGACTGTCGCTTTGACCAAATTCATGTGCTGCGTGAAATCCAGGTTCTTTTGGTAAAGGTAATTTAATATGACCGAAACTTCTCTGTACTATGGTAGAACGCATTCTATCAATATTTCTTAATGAATATGGTGCAACATAAAAATTAACCCATAAAGGTTGTTCTTGAGCATATGAACCAGTTGGATATGAGTAGTATGCCATATATTATTATTTATGATTTTCATAAATATTTTTAATGGCCTATAAAACTAAATATAAACCAGTCAACAAAGGCAAATATGTGGGAGATTCTAATTCCATAAACTGTCGTTCTTTGTGGGAACGAAGTGTTTGTAAATTTTGTGATATAAATGATAACGTATTAAAATGGTCTTTTGAAGAAATGGTAGTTCCTTATCACAATCCAATTGACAATAAAATAAGAAATTATATACCAGATTTTACCGTTCAGATTAAAATAAATGGTAAAATAGAAACATGGATGATTGAAGTAAAACCAAAAAAGCAAACCCTTTTGAAGGAAAATGCATCAAAAAAAGAACGAATTACATGGGCGGTGAATAGCGCTAAATGGAAAGCAGCCCAAGCATATTGCGAAAAGTACAATATGGTATTTAAAATTTTAACAGAAAAAGAGCTATTTGCTAATGCTTGATAACACAATAAACAGTTTAAAAACTTATTTTTCACAACATAAGGGAGTACAAAGACCAAATAGATATTCTATGTCTTTTGTAAATGCTCCTAATTCTTCATTTAAAGATACCGAATATGTTGTGGATGAGTTTCAACTAAATAAACGAGCAATCGATACAGTATCAGATAATTTAAATGGTTATGGTATTGGAAGATTGATTCCACGCAGACAAAGATTTGAACAAGGATTTGGAGTAACGTTTCCAGTAACTGGAGACAATAGAATTATGTTATTTATGAATGATTGGTTTAATTTAATTTACAGTGGAGGCTATTCTGTAGGAAGTTACAATACTCCATTTAAATTAAATTATTATGATACTATTGTTAAAAATTGTCAAGTAATATTAAGTTTATTGGATTTAAATGGAAATGTTGCATCTAGAATTACTTTTTTTGAAGTTATGCCAGTTGAAACACTTCCAATAAAACCAAACAGCATTGCACCAGATCCTTATATGCGGTATAGTGTAATTTTTAATTATAGAGATTTTAAACATGAAAAAGGTTAATATATGAATTTGATTGAAGAACTAAAAACATATTTTCCAAAATATGAAACTGTTTTGCCAGTAAGTAAAATAAAGGTTTCCTTTTCTCCGTTTAAAGTAAAAGACGCAAAAAATTTAGCAATTATTTTACAAGAAAATAATAAAAAATTGGCAGTAAATGCCTTATATGAAATATTAAAAAATAATTGTGAAGGAGTTGACCCAAAACAACTTCTTATGGCAGATGCCGAGTATCTGTTTTTGCAAATTAGATCAAAAAGTATTGATGAAATAATTTCTATCATATATGAAAATAACAAATATAAATTAAACATAAATGAAATTAAATGCGTGAACAATCAAGAAAATAAAATATTAAACATAAACAAGAACATTACAGTTGAATTAGAAGCACCTTTATTAAAAGATTTAATGGATTTAAATTCTTTTGAAAAAAATGATTTTCAACAAGCATGCATTAAAAAAATTATTGTAAAAAATGAAATATATGATTTTAAAAAATATATTCCAGATGAAATAAAAGAAATAATGAATAATTTGCCAATTTCTATATTGGCAGAATTGGATAAATTTATTCAAGGGCAACCTAAACTTACTGCTTCAATAACATTAACTGATGGATCAGAAAAGGAGGTAAGTGGGTTATTGGATTTTTTTATCTTTCGGTAAGATACTTTGATCTTACCGATTACTATAAATCTAATTTCAAATTGGTAAATTCTTTTTCTTGGAACATAACGGATATTGAAAATATGATGGTATGGGAAAGAGAAATTTATATTAATTTACTTTTAGATCATATAGAAACACAAAAACAATCTCAAAATACTAATCCATTTACAATGATGTAACCTATGACAGAAGATAATACATTCAATATAGATTTTCAGGCAGAACAATCAAAATTTGATCAATATATTACTCCCACTATTAAAGTGGATGATTCTCAATATAAAATTGAAATGTCCGAGATTAAACCACCAGAACCAGAAAAAATAACTATTGATCCCAAAACAACTGTTATTCCAAATAGAGAAGTAATGAGTCCAATGTCTGGTAAAATGGATTCATATGTATTACAAACTGCTCCTATTGTTTCACAAGCCGAACAAGCCCAAGCATTATTGGCAAATGCTTCTTCAAGTCAAGAAAATTTATATAAAGAAATGAATACAATTCATTCGGCATTAAGTGAATTAAATTCGCAAATAGGAAAAAAACAGGATTTGGTACGAAATGACGCAGCGCTAACAGAATCAAGAGTATCAATCATGCAAAAAAACATAATGTTTTATGATAGGTTGGGAAGATCTGTTGGTAGACCATCTTGGGGATAAAAAAAGCCCCCTTGCGGGGGCTTTTCTCAATCATTCTCCATTTCGGAGAAGTACTTTAGAGGATCCTTTTCCTCAATGTCTTCAGACACTACCGTGTCTGCCACATCATCCTCAATGCTCTTGCTTTCAGTAAACTGAGCACGAACATCATCGCCAACAGCCTTCTTGTATCGTTCAGTGAGTTCTGCGTAACTCTTGAACTGGCTCTTATCAACAAATGGCTTTAGAGGATACTGCTTCTTCCAAAGTTCCTCTAGCTTCTTGTCATCTCCACCAAAAAGAGGAGCAGGAGATGCAAATTCTGACCGATCATAATTTACGTAACCTCCGACATTACGAATCTTGATCTTGAAGTCTGCACCAGTCCAGAAGTTGAATGGGTCAACTGCAACCTCATCCTGATACTCTGGGTGAGCGAGGCTTTGAATCTTCTGGAAGATCTTTGTACCATACTGGTAAAGGAAAACCTTTCCCTTATTCTCTGGGTTAGCAGGATCTTCAATTACAAGAATATTGGAAATGTAAGCCAACTTACGCTTACGATTTCTTGCAATGTTCTTATCATCTTCAATACCGCTATTCCAAAGTTCCGTGTTACCCTGACAAATTGGGCACTTCTCACCAATCGTAGTGGGGCAATTTTCAAACAGCCAACCACCCTTGCCTTTGAATGCATGGCTGTACATTGATACAAAGGGCGTATCTTCTCCCTGAATTTCAGGCAGGAAGCGGATTACAGCATATCCGTTACCTGCTTTATCGATACCGGGCTTCCAAAGACGCTCGTCCTTGTAACTCTCCTTAGAGGTGAGTTTATCCATACGCTCGGTTAGAGATGCGACTGAGTTCTTACTCTTCTTCTTAAAATCTGCAAAGTTTGACATAGTATATTCCCGAGGACCTACCTCGGCCTTTCTAGTTTAATTATAGCCCAAGTAGATGGTTAGTCAACTGGGAGTTTCTTAGTTTTTATCTTTGTTTTAATCAAATGAAGATTTTTTGCTTCATTTTCAATTTTTTCAATTAAAGGTTTTGTTAGTAATTTTCCAGCTGCAGAGGGATCTAAATTTAATTCCTCTGCCAACTCAAGAACACAATCCATAAAAGACAGATGTGTTAATTTTACTCTATCTAACACCTTTGAAGAAAATTTTTCTTTGGCTGCTTCGTCTATGTACATATAATCAGTATACCACCATATTAACAATATCCAATAATTTAATACACCTAAATATTCTAGAACTATTTAGAGGATACCATGGCCGTAGACAACGATACAAACATTGTTATTGAAACTTCTGGTTTAACCGCTGCTGTTGCTACTGACGTAGCTCGCTTTGGTGGTATAACTGCCCATTTCCAAATGATGAAGCTTGCATATGGTGCCACTGGAACCGCTACGGTAGTAACCAGTAGCTCTCCACTGCCTGTATCTGTTGCAGGAGGCATGACTGCCACCATCTCTGGATTTACTGGTACCATCTATGTACAAGGTCCCGCTGGGGGCCCTGTAGTAGTAAGCGGAACAGTAAATGCTATTGGTCTAAGTGGCTCTCCCGTATTTGTATCTACCCAGTCCGGTACTAGAGTTGAAGTTACAGGTGGACGCCCACTTGCCAAAGCAACAGACTCAGTATCCGTATGGGGTCCAAGTGGTCTAACTTACGTTTATGCCAATCTTGTAGATTCCAGTGGAGCTGGTATTGGAACTTCTGGAGATGCACTTAAAGTAAGTGTAGTCGGGGCAGCAATTAATGCTACAGTTGGAACTACATTATCTGTACAAGGTTTTTCTGGTGGTTATGCTTTAAATATTAATGATACCAGTATTTTAACAGGTATGACCGCAATTTACGGTCAAGTAGTTGGTTTGAGAACAGATTTAACTGCTCTTGGGGTTGGGCGCCCATCTGCATTCAAGACAGGAAGACTATCTGTATCTTCTGCTGCAGTAGGCCAAATGGATTCAGGTGGTTATACAACTACTGCAGAAATCAACATTAAAGCACTTTCAACCAATACAGACTTTGTTTATATCGGCAATACATCTGGATTAATAGGATCATCTTTTGGATATGCTCTTGATCCCGGTGAAAGTGTATCCTTGAATGTAATTAACACAAATACTATCTACGCAATTTCAAACACCGGAACACAAGTAATTACATATCTAGCATCATAATATGTCATTCTTTTTAACAGCATCCCAAGTAATTCAAAATTATGGTTTTGAAATTACTGGATCCACATACGATCCAGTGTTTACCAAGGGATATGTTAATTCTTCGCCAAATGTTTCTATAGCTGGGACAAGTTGCTATATTGATTATTCGGAATGTTACGACAATTCGGATAGAACAACAATAGTAAAATTGTTTAAAAACACTCCATCTGGAACTACCTTTGCACTCAGTAATGGTAATTATTATAATTCAGATCTGGATATTCTCAGAGATATTTCCGGTGTATTTAGTTTACAAACTTTAACAAATAATGATAAATTGGTAATTGGTGGGATTGTTTCTGGGTTTACATATGATAATACGTACAAGTATTATAATAAAAACAATTTTATAAAACCTCCACAGTATTCTACTGGTTATGCAGGAGCAACTAATTCAAACTGGATAAAGAATACATTAAATGATTCCAGATTTAAATCTGTAATGAATAAAGGTATTCTTGGTTCTGTATTTTCAAAACAAGAATATGTTGAAATAGCTGGATCCACTCTTAATTCTGGAAAACTTCTGGTATCTGGTTCTGTTCAATTAAAAGACAAACAAGAATTAATTTATTGTGGTGTTACTCTGACAAATGAAAATCTGTCAACACAACAAACAACAATAACTCAATTTTTAAGAGGTAACTCTAATCCAGATATATTGGCCAAAAGCACCAAGACAACTGGGTGCTATATTGTCTATGACGGATTAGGAAATCAAGTAAATTGTTTTGAAAAACAAAATGAACTTCAAGCATTTTTAAGAAGTCAGTATGAAGGTGCTACTTACACTACTAAATGGATTTCATGTGATTCTTGTTCCAGATTATCTGATAATTCTTATAATGCGGCAAGCGCTGATAAAACATTTCCTTTTGAAGCTTTAATATTTGCTTCAATTATAGAATCAACAGATACAAATGGAAATTTGTCAAGATCATTATATTTAAATTATCCCTCTTCAAATGTTTTGCGTCCTGTTAGTTCTATAACTATTAATTTAATAAATGGATTTAAAATTGATTTAAGCCATCCATCATTAAAAGGATATGTTGTAAACGTGTATTCTGATATTAATAAAATTAATATTATTACACAAAATTTATATTCTTTTGGAACTCCAGGATATGATCAGGCCGGATTATTGTTTGTATTAAAACCAAATTCTCCAAAAAATCTTTATTTTGAATTTGCTGGACCCGTTACATTTGATTTAAATGTTTTAATACCGTAAAATTATAAAACCCACCGTTAAGTGGGTTTTATTTGATAAAACTTTTTTAAATTTTATCGAGACCGATTACGGACTACACGGTAGTACGAACGACCATTTTTTGTTTCACGAACTACGGTGTAGTTCATGTCAAAACGATCAAAAGCCTCACGAAGGTCATGCATCGTTGCGCGCATATTGGTAACGCGGAAACGCTTGCGAGCTTCACCAGCGGTCAAGGTAGCACCGCTACGCATAAAATCAAACACTCTCTGAATCTTGGTCGGACGGTCAACAGTAGTAATTTCCATAAACTTTCCTTTCTTATAAGAAGTTACGTTAATATACATCATATATCGTGTTGGTCAAGCAATTCCCTAAATAATTCTGACTGAAGGAGGCGCTATGGCTCAGAGCAATCGTCAGTTCGTAAAATTTGTGAGGCAACATCTCGCAGAATACGGTATGAAACTTATTATTGGCCGTGGAAAGCATGTAAATGTAGATGGTTTCCGTTGTTCTGGCTATTTTGATGAATCTGGAAAGGCTATTGCCGTGGCAGGCAAA
>Ga0181343_1000223_pt1 | contig 27270 bp, 38 predicted proteins | sample Su13VDMLBSD_FD_130110 | JGI IMG/M metagenome (GOLD analysis project Ga0181343, IMG submission 130110) | Freshwater viral communities from Lake Michigan, USA - Su13.VD.MLB.S.D | ecosystem: Environmental > Aquatic > Freshwater > Lake | place: USA: Michigan | collected 2013-07-15
CGCAGCGGAAGGTAAAGCATCTAAGCCGTTTAGAGCAGTTACTGTGCAGAAGGAGTCAGAGACTGATGAAGAATTCGCTGCTCGCCAACAAGAGGCGCTCGATAAATATAAAGCTAGATTGGAAGAAGGCACTGGTGTTCAGGGGTTGCTTAATTTCTTCCGTAACCCAAATCAGTCGGCGTACACAAATACGTTAGCTACGGCTATAACACAGGCGTTACGCCGTCGTGGGGCTAAGCAGCCTAAACTAGCGTGGATTGAGGACGGAGATACCACTACTAATCCTGCATACATTCCTGCAACAGATACTGTTTTAGTGCATAGGACCGCCTCTGCTGAAGAGACCTTGCATGAGACGCTTCATGCTGCGCTACAGTGGTTAGTACACTCCAATCCTAAACTTGCAGAAGTTCAGCGCTTAACTAAAGCCCTAGACAGAGTATTAGCGGTAAACATAGATTCCACTAGCCTAAGCAACGCACAGAAAGAAAAGGCCAAGGAAGTAGTTGCAGTACTTAGCAAAATAGTTAATCGCACTAAGAATAAGAGCACCGCTAAGTTAGACGCAGTGCTAGAACTTATGTCTTATGGAACTACCTTGGCAGACTTTAAAGCTCTGCTAAAAGGCATGCCTAGTACTAACGATGCAGCTACACGCTCATGGCGTACTGCAGTAACTGACCTGTGGAATAACATAGTTTCATTGGCGCAAAGCCTTCTTGGTGTTAGAAACACGCTTGCCAACGACGTGCTTGAGAATACTATTTCTCTGCTAAACAAAGCTGCTACGGCAGAAGTTCTACCTACTAAACGTACTGGCAATATTCTTGAATCCGCGCTTAACACCGCCACGGCTGCGTTTAAGAACTGGTTTGGTAATTCCGTCGTGCGCAACAAAGATGGTTCGCCTAAAGTTATGTACCACGGCACTGCGCAGGACATAACGGCTTTCCGCCCTAAACAAGCTGGAGCTATCTTTGTAACCGATGACCCAAGAGTAGCGGAAGCATTTTCCCGTTCATCTGAATCGTGGATGGTGGAAAATTTAGATAAAGTACTTAGCCCAGATGAAGTAACTGCCCTTAAAAAAGAAGCCGCTGTTATCGCAAAAAAGACAGCCAAAGAATCGGGTGGCGTAGCAGAAGACTACGAAGAAGGTGAATTTATACGTTTGGCTATGGACAAAATGCCTTCCTATGCCAACATCATCCCGGTGTACGTCAGCGCACAAAAACCATTTGATTTTGAAAACCCAAAACATATTGCGGAACTCTCTAAGCAAATATCGCTTATGGGGGAAGATCGTGCAGATGTAATGCGTGGTAGCTGGAGTGCTATTGAGTCTAAACGTATCCAAGACGCTATTAAAGCTGCTGGCTTTGATGGGTTTTACGTTGTGGAAGGTGGGCGTAAGAACCTCGCCGTGTACGAGTCGTCGCAGATTAAGTCCGTATTTAACCGAGGTACTTATGGTAAAGATACTGGCAATATCTTAGAAGCGGCAGTTACGTCGAACAAGGCTATGTCACAAGCTGCTGGTATTCCAGCACAGGACTTCCGTACATTCAGTGAAGGTATTGCGCCTGCTGCGTTGAGCACTAGATTCTTGTTCGATGCGTTTGGTTGGGGCAAGCTGGCCAATAAGATTATTGAGAGTTCTGGCAAGATTTCTACGGAGATTCGCAAAAACTTCCCTGCTACTGAGCGTACTCTGATCTACATTAACTCTAGATTCAGTGCTGGCGAGGCAACGAGTAAAGAAATTGAGAACTTCAAAGTCAATAAGAGCGTCGGCTATCAGCAGATGGAACGCCTTGCCAACTTCGTTGCTAACCGACCCGGTACAGATGTCCTGTCTCTGTTTAAGTACATGGATGGTGACAAGACTGCTCTCGACGGCGTTAAGAACAAAGAAATTCTATCCCGTGCGGCAGACAATGTTCGCAACTGGTTCGATACCTACGTCAAGGAACTGCCAGAAGCTGACCAGAAGTTCTTTAACCAGCCGTTCTCCAAGTCGTTATTGTTTGCCAGCAACCGTGATCAAGTAGCTTCCAATACGTTTGGTATGCGTGGGCTAGGCAAAGTCATGGGTTTGCAGCACAAGTACGAAGAGACGCTCGATGGCTTTAAGCAGTGGATTGCAAAAGACCAGAAAGGCGGCTTAGATTTAGAAGGTCGCTTCTACCAAATATATAAGAACGATCCTATTATTTCGAATACCCCACAACTACAAGGCTACATGTCTATCAGTGAGTTCGAGAAACTTGGCAAAGTTGCTCCTACCGGCTACGTCGTTGATGCTACTCGTGAGTGGTGGCTGTCGCAGTATGAGAATGATAAGAAGTACAAGTTCACGTCAAGTATGACGGCTAGGCAAGCCATCGCAGAAGACAAAGCAGATGAGTTAGCTAACGCTATGCGTAATACCATGGCTGCACTGGCTAATAACTATGCCAGCAAGGTCTTCTCTACTGCTATATCTAAGATTGGTTACGACGCGAACGGTAAGCCTACCGCTTTGTCGGTAGCGTTTGATAGCTTGGATGCCATTAACAACACATTCAGCCGAAAAGTACGTGACGAAATAGCAGTACTAAAAGTTTCCTCCAACGAAGCCAGAACACCACAGATCACGTCTATGTATCGCCGCACGGGTACATGGGTTAAGTTGTCCGACGACAAGGCTATCTACGGCGACTTAGCTGGTAAGTACGTATCTGGTCCAGTGTGGAGTGCCATTACAGATGCGTCTGACAGACAACCACTTATACCACTTCAAGCCGTTAACAATGGTATGCGCTGGTTTAAGAAGGCTAAGACTATCTACAACCCCGCCACACACGTTACCAACGTCGCGTCCAATATAACGCTGGCCATGATGCACGATATCCCGATGGCAACACTGGGTAAGGCAGCTCTTATACTCGCTCAATACGAATTAGCACCTAGCAAACTTACTGAAACTGAACTCGACATGATGTCGTCGTTCATGAACTCCGGTGCCATGTTGGGTGACTTCTCAAGTTCTGAAGTTAAGCGCGCACTGAATGAAGCATGGGCTAAGAATATGGCCATGGAAAATGATGTGTCTCTGCTGCAGCGTTTGGCTTCGTTCGTTAATTACGAGAAATCTAAGGCTCAGGAACTCGTTAGAATTGCTGCTAAGGTTGGTACTACACTTGATAAAATCGGTACGGAAACCTACGCCGCTGAAGATAATATTTTCCGCTTAGCTGCTTTCTTAAAGAAGGCTGGTGACTTACAACGGTTAGACAATACAAAGACAGCTACGCCTGAGCAGATGCGTGCTGCTGGTGACTTTGCTCGTAAAGCCTTTCTAGACTACGACATCGACTCTAAAGCGGTGCGTATTGCACGGCAGTCAGTTATCCCGTTCGTATCTTGGGGATACGCCGTATCCCCTGTGCTTGGCCGCATCGCCCTACATCAGCCATGGAAGATCGCTAACATATTGATGGCTTACTACCTGCTCGACGCTGGTATGGCAGCTATGGCTGGCGACGATGATGAAGAAACACGCAAGGCTCTTCCAGAAACTGTACGAGAGCGCATGTTCTTCGGTAGATTTGGTCCTAATATGCACATCCGTATCCCGTTCATGGGCGACGCAGATAACCCTGTGTACTACAAGCTGGGTGACTATGTACCGTTTGCATCGATGACTAAGGGATTGCCTAATGGCGCGTTTGGTCAGAACTGGATTCCTAGTATCGTTACGCCAAGTGGACCATTTGTATCTGCCATTGCTGGATTTGTAGCTGGTGTTGATCCGTATACAGGCAAATCTTTGTATAAGCCTACGGACACACAGTGGGATAAGCTATTAAAAAGTGCAGAGTTCGGATACGATATCGTTGCGCCTCCGATGGTAAATAGCAAAAACTTATCGAAAGCTAAAGAGATTGCCTCTGGGGATAACCTTAGCATCACTGGCGCAGAACCTAGCAACGCCGTATTTGCTCGTATGTTAGGACTGAAGATATACGACTACAACGTGCAGGAGTCGTTAGCTATACAAGATAAGATGGAGAAGAGTATCGAGCGTGACTTCAAGGCTGCAATGAACAAGGCTAAGAAGGAAGAAGATAAACGTGGGTATCCTGACTATGAGGAACTTGACGAGACGCTGGAAGACCTACAAGAACGCATGGAAGAACGGGTTGCAAGACTCCGTGGTGAAGAGGAGGAAGATTGATGGCTAAGTCCCCAGCATGGCAACGTAAGGAAGGCAAAGACCCCGAGGGGGGTCTTAACGCCAAGGGTCGCGCAGCGTACAATAAGGCTAACCCCGGTAAGCCCGGACTCAAGGCACCACAGCCTGAAGGTGGCCCACGTAGAGATTCCTTCTGTGCACGTATGGAAGGTATGAAGAAGAAACTGACCAGTGCTAAGACAGCAAAGGACCCAGATTCTCGCATCAACAAGAGCCTTCGGGCGTGGAAATGTTAACTTAGGAGATTGTTATGATGAAAAAAGGTATGCCCGTCCGTGGTTCACGTACAGCCACATCGAAGTCAAAAGCTATGCCGTTTGGTAAGCCAGAAACAAAGGCTAACGAAGCTAAAGAAATGAAGATGGTCGGTGGTAATAAAGCCGCTTATGCTCGCATGGAGAAGAAGATGGAAGGCAAGAAGTATAAGTAACTACTTCATACCTGCACGTTTCGTGCGTGGGAACGATCTATTCGCGGAGGCGGTAACTGCACGAAGGTTGCCCCCTCCATTCCCACCTCCCTTGACGATTGGCTGCTTGTGGTCAACGTCCTTGCCGTCTCCCTTAGAAACTACGCCCTTACGCTCCATGTCCCGACGGGCTGCGTTACGCTTGGCGCGGTTCTTCTTCTGCTCCTCCGTGCCTTGGTAGTTAGCGTACTCAGCCTTGTAATCTCGTGCCATACCATTCTCCTAGTTAGTTCCACCCTGCAACACCGCCAGCGCCACAGGACTTTGCAGCCGTGCAGTCGTACTCGTCAGCGTCTCGATAAACCTAGGGTGATTAATATTTACTATGATGCAATGCGCTTGCCCCGGATTACGGTTCTGGCATCCTTTAAATATAGTAACCCGTTCCCGTGGTGCAATCAAGCCACCCTTAGCTTCTAGTTCCTTGACGATACGGTCAGAGCTGTCCTTAGTTTTGTTCAGCCACTTCTTGAACGTCTGCAGGTTAATAGCCAACTGGCTACCCGGCATCACAGGGTTATTGCTATCGTAAACGACCTTGAGTCTGGCAACAGCCCGTTCTGGTGCTGGAATGTGTACCTGCTCTTTCGACGTGCCATACACCTCAGTGACTTCGATTAGCTGATCATTGTGCTCTTGCAGGAACTGGCCAACAACGTCGAATACGTCCTGCTTATTGAACACAGTATCGTTCCTAAATTTCCTGACGTGCTCAATTAAGTACTGGGTTGTAGCATCGACATCAAACGGAAACAGGCCGAGCTTCTTACCGATCTTGCCCATCGTCCATGCACTGATAATACCTGTGCGGTAGAAACGCTCTTGCGGCTCGAAGATGAAACCAAACTTCTCGAAGAACGCTTTCTCGCCCTTCTCCCATACAACTTTCGGCCCACCCATGGCGATGACTGCTTCCACCAACTCAGGAAACGCCCACCCGTTATTGTTGGCAATCATGTCGAAGAACTTGTACCCATTGCTGGAACCTGTTTCATCGGTAGTAATGAATATCCTATCGTCGTGCGGCAACTCTAGCGTACGTGCCTTGAGCGGGTCGTTATTTGTCTGCACGTTCTCAAACTTCTGGTGCATAGAGAAGTTCGATGTAATCATCGTAGGTGCAGCCCATGTAACCGGCTCACGCAACTCACGGTCTTTAGTCATCGCAATCTTCTCACGACCTTGACTCAGGTCATACGCCAAGTCAGCAGCATCCTGATCTAGCATCGTAGTAAGCTCGTCGATTGTGCACGGCAAACTATTCAGTACCCCACGTATCTTGTACAACGAATTGGCTGTATCGTTCTTCGACATCAACAATATCTTAGGCGTACCAATCAAGCTGTTCGCAGCAAGCAACGCGAGTGTCTTACCCGTCGTAGTCTCTGGCGAGTAGATCGATACAACCATCGTAGAGTTACCTGCAACCTCACCAATGATACCGACTGTGCCTAGCAATACACCTGCACGAATAGTCTGCGTACCCGGAAGGTTTAGCATCTCCATCGCCTCAACCCACTCTGCACGTGTACCGTGTTCCTTAATGATGTTGGAGAAACGCCCTGCTGGTCCACGCAGACGACGATCGGTACTGCCTGTAGGTGAGCCTAATACTTTCTCGCCGCATAAGAACGAGCCGTCTGGTTGCCAACCAAACGCAACATAATCTAATCCCGTGGGAGTAAGGCTTTGTACTGATGTTAAATAGTCCATTAAGTAACCTCGTAGTTTTTCTTGGTGTCCACCGCCCTTCACGCTATACACCTGTCTGTTCAACATAAACGCAGAGAAGTCTCTGCCGATCGAAGCCAGCACTGCTATCTCATGATCTTCCTCTTGCCAGCCAGTAAGCGGATACTTAATCGCTAAGCGGAATGTAGACTTAGTAGATACGTTATCTTTATAAATACCCGTGATGTGCATTGGGTACGGCGAGATCAAATCCCACTCTGTGCTTTCTACCTGTACAGCCGCGCCATTAGCATCAACACCGTCAATTGTGATCTTGATCTCTTTATAAATCTTTCCGTCTTTCTCAACGTATGGGTGTGGCAGTGTGATCTCAACCTCTTCGCCTGAATCCACAACGACAGTCGAAGTAGTGCTTGATGATAGTTGTGCAGGACTTGTAAGCTTTCCATAGTGAGGACATCCTTCGCAACCTTTGGCGCTTACTTGTTCAAATTTCTTGCAGGTAGTCGGAGGATAATCCTTCCACCCGTCAATCTTATCCATGCTTGTTTGCAGGTCAAAGTCAGGATGTTTCCCTGCCAGCATGATCACTGCAGCCTTTACATCGGTGGCGTGTGCCGCCATACCCATACCTAGCCGCCACATCGGTTCCTTTATGAGATTACCCGCTGCGTCCGTCACTCCGCCAGAGAGTAGCATTGCTTTTATTTGCCCACAGTGTTGTGCAACGACTTCTATGTTCACTGTGTTCGAGTTCAGCACTGCTGCCAGTATCGACGATTTTGGTCTTGTCCCTCGCTGCGGTGACGAGCTTTTTGTTGCCTTTGCGAACCATGGCTTGAGTATAGTAAAAAGCTGTATCGGATCGTAATCGGGGCAGTCCTTTATACATTTAACTTCCTTCCATGGTTTTTGTTTTTTGTGGTGGGTACCGACGGGGCGTAGCACCATCGATGGGTCGTGAATCTTTGTCGTGTCAATCTGTACGTTATTCTTCTCTAACGCTACTCGTAGTGCTGTCGATACTCTTACCCAATGCTCTTTGCTGATAGCTTCGGTTAGTGGCCAATATAAATGGATGCCGTTGCCCGATGAAATAACCATTGGTGCTGGCATGCCAATCGCATTAAGAGCCGCTGACATAACAGTCCAACCTTCCTTCTGTGTTGCGTACGGCTTGTCTGCACCGATATCGAGATCAAGCGCGAGTGTCTTGAAGGTCTTTGCGTGTTCCTGTGTTCTAAACCATTTCTGTCGTCCATTAGCTGTGTGTGCATGGTTTGCAAATGATCCAATAGTGAAGTAAATAGTTGTGTCGTTCTCTTTATCCCATTGACTAATGTCAGCTACAGCTAGATCGAGATCGGTGTATGAGCCACGATTCCAAAAGAACCCACGCGGATTCTTCCCTGATGGGTCAGGCTTGTGCGTACATATAACCAACTCATTTTGCTGGGCGAATACACGAGTAAGAAAGTTTTTAGTATCCAATTTATTGCCCCTAGATGAAAAACCCCCGCCGTAGCGGGGGACGCGATAAGAGCTATTCTATTACTCGTCGAAGAGACTGTCGAGCTTTGCTGCAAGTTCGTCAGACGCTTTTACCGGAGAGACAACAGGCTTAGCTTGCTTCGCTGTTGCAGCTGCTTGGATAGGTGCAGCCTCTTCTTCATACGCATCATCAACCACAGGAGCAGGGGCAGGTGTAGGTGCGTTGATCGCCGTTGCTTTTTGCGGTGCAGCAAGAGACGCCATGGCACTCTGTGGTGCTAAAACACGAGTTGCGACTTTAACACTGTCGCTCTCTAACAACACATCAACACGTTGCATTGCCTTTTCAGGAACGTAACCTTTTTGCTTAAATGTGATCTTCGGAAAGCTGGCTGAGTCATCAAAACCCAACTCAGTAATCGCTTCTTCTGGACCAACACCGTAGTTACCTAGTTCCTTAAAGTACTCGCGCAGTGCCTTCATACCCGAGACCGGCACCGTCAGGCTATAGACTTTTGTAGGGTCAGCTGCGGGTACTACTGCCAGATGGCGTTGGTCTGCACACATCTTCGACTTGGCACCTGATGGGAGAATCTTGGAACCGAGTACGTTGTTAGGGCAGTCAGCGCAACCTGTGTGTACTGGCTTATCGATAGATACATCGGCTTTTATACCGTCGTTAGACCAGCAATCAGGACGCACGTCAGAGGCTGACGCATCGAACGCCTTGCCATAGAACACTTTAGATACGCGTGGATTTGCACCGACGATAATCGTGTCCAGTGTCACACCAACAGTTGTCTCTACGCCATCTTCGTTCAGGCGATAACGACCTGCACGGATACTAATACGGGGGATATTAAATCCCTCGCTGACGACTGCTGACGCTACTGTTGATTTTGTACCCGATTGCTGACGTGCTGCAATACGGGCGGCAATGTGTGCTGGGACTGTAGTTACATTGGTCATAATTTTTCCTTAGTTACCATTTTTAAATAATTCTTCAGCTAAGAGGTATCCCTCTAGCGGCCAAAGTTTGTCGATCGCATTTTCATACGAGTACTTCTCACCAAGCGCTTGATTGAATTTAAGTGGATCAACACACGCACTTGTTCCTACAACTACATAACCATTCTCCATAGACAGTTGACAGATAGTGGTAGTGGTATCCGGTATCACATAGTATTGGGTCTTTACGACCTTCTTCATCATGTCTGGCAACGACACGGTATTACGACGTTGTATGGTGTTTACCTGATTCATTACGGTTCCTTCGTTTGTGATTTACGGAAGTTAAATACTTTGGCAGACGCGAAGTTAATGCCCGGTGGTGGCGCACCCTTAGCCTCGATGAAACTCTTTACGCCTGTCTTTGATGCACGAGCCTCGACCATATCCCATGTGTCGTTTTCTTTGCAGTACGCAAAAAAATCTTCCCGCGATGCGACTGTCGCTGTGTGGTGCGTAGACCAGTAACCTGTACCTGCGCTTGTCTTGATTGTACTAAGCCCATCTTCCTGTGCTTTAGCAGTAAACCAATTTTCCAGTGTGACTAATTTTTGTACTAGCTCTGCTTTACGTTCTTTATGTTCTCGTTCCATCGTGTCTATAGCGTTGCGTGTTTCTATGTACTTTGCTGCTGCCATCTCGTAATTCATATCACTCCCCTATTTAACTGTTGAACTATTCGTCACTGTTGATACCCTGCACTAACGTCAAAAACTCCGCCAACGTATTCTGCTTTGCACGTAAGCGGCGGTACAACTCTGCTTCAAATCCTGTAGCCCATATGTGCCACACAGAAGTTTTGCCGACGGTAGTCAACCGACGAATCCTTGCATTAGCTTGCTCGTACTGCTCTAACGAATAGATCGGAGCAAACCAAATAACATCCTTCGCTCTAGTAAGCGTCAACCCGTGCGCTGCAACCTTCGGATGTGCCAACAATATCTGCGGCCTGTCCGTATGCTGGAAGTCATTAAATATCTGATTGCGTTCGTTCTTACTTGTGTCACCGTTAACCATGGCAACATCAAATCCGTCTTTGAGTAAGTTATCGCGTAGCCAAACTTGTACTGCTTTAAGCGGAACGAATATGATCGCTTTGTCGCCTATCTCTGTAAGTAAGTCAGTGAGTGTATTATACCGCGCCGACCCGTCTATGGCAATTGAACCAGTATCTCCATACACCACACCGCAGCTAATTTGCAACAACTTGCTTAGCATCACCGCTGTGTTCGCTGCCGTTACTTCACCTGCTGCAAATACCGTTACCGCCTTGTCCTTCATTTCCTTAAACGCTTTAGTCTGCTGCGCCGTTAACTCTGTCTTGCGCCCTACGTAATTAGTATCCGGCAAATCCTTGCACTCGTCTAGTGAGAACCTGATCGAAGGCTGTAGAACTTTCTTACATGTTTCTAGTGCGTCTTCTCTTGGTGTCCACTTAAACGTCGTCACCTTCTTCATTACTAAATCTTTGAACGTCGTAAAACTTTTCGGTACCACAGGTGAATCTACTAATCGTGCCAGTGTCCATGCGTCAGCTGGTGTCTGCGATATAGGTGTGCCAGTCAGTAGCCACAGCCACGGTTGATTCTCTTGCATCCACTTAGCAAATATCTTGTACCGCTGCGAACTCGGTGACTTGAGTGCTGTCGCTTCGTCGTAGATAACCACGTCGAACCCATTGATGTCGGCGCTCATATTAGAAAACCCATCGTGGTTAATGATCACGTACTGCACTCCGGGTGTATCTAATAATTTCTGTCGCTTCTCCTTACTACCTGTGCAAACAACGAACGATCTATGTGGCAGGTGATGCTTTAACTCTCTACCCCACACAACCGTCAGCGTAGATAGCGGTGCGATGATCAGCACCTTCTTAGCAATCTTCTCCTCTAGTAAAAAGTCTGCTGCCCACAACGCACTGATCGACTTGCCAGTACCCGGCGCATTTAGGCACAGGGCTTTACGATGCGTGGTGAGGAACGCTGCAGTATCTTTCTGGTGATCCATCGGCGTGAACCGACTTGGCCAGTTGTAATACTGAAGAATAGGCGCAGGCACATGAAAGCCAAGGTTACGCAGAACCATAGACTCATCGACACCATAAGGTAGAGCAACGAGGTCTTCGCCGTTGTGACTAAATGTTTTCGCATGAGGTATGTACTGAGCAATCGCACTATTCTCAGTGCTATTAATAATGATCTTGCGCTTCTCCGGTATTACGAGCATAACATTGCCCACCCTTTAAATTCCGTAATCCAATTCTCAAGGCTAGTCTCACGCACGATCCACACCTTTGCACCACACTGTGTAGCCGACTCTATCTCACGTAATTGATTCGCCGTACATACACCCTTGCCAAACTTCGTCTCTACCGCAAACGCATACCCATTAACCCAACCAACAAAGTCCGGTATACCTGCACGTCCGAACCCATTAGCGGGAGGCATAAACCAGTAGCATTTACTTGTAGCTTTTAGTATTTCTTTGACCTGCTTCTTTACATCACCTTCGTTGTTGATCTTCATCGTTTACCTTTTAATCTTGCATCAGGGCAAATTGTTCTCGCAGCACACCACGGGCATAAGCCTGATGGACTAGCCTTGAAAACACCTAAGTCAATAACTTCTTGTACCTTGTCAAACCTTGGGCGCATTGCTTGCCACAACGAATCTAAGAACCTACGTTCGTACTTCGCATTTGTTGTCTCGTTAAACTTCAACCATATAAACGATGTCTTAACTGTATTAACTTTAGGGAACTGCCACATCACCATCGCCGCAAATAACTGGAGCTGCGTAGGATTTTCCTTAACCTTACCCGTCTTATAGTCAAGGCAATACGCCGTATCACCGTCCACAACCAACACGTCAGCAATAGAACGAATCCACACATCCGGCGCGAACCAGTCAACTGGCGAGAGGTCGTTATTAACCGCCATTTGATATTCGAAATATTTATCTCCCGGTCTGGCAAGAATCTTATCTACGACACCACCCCACTTATCTAGTGTCTGCTTGCCCTCATCAGACAATGCCGCTTCGTCTAGCTTACCTAGCCCATACGCTTCTAGTATCTTGTGCACACGGTCGCCATACTCCGACGCATCGTTGCCTTGGTTTGCTACTAATTTAGATACGTACTGGTAATCAAACTGCGCCTGACACTGCTCGAATGTTGATAGGCGGCTAAACGATAACGGCATTACTTTGGTCATTAGGTTCCTTTATTTAGCTTGACCGTAGCTCCCCCCTATGCCGGTCTCGCAAGATACAGGAATAGCATTGCGACACCACAGTGGAGCCATGGACAAACACTCTTCCATATAAGCTCGCGCTTGAGTAAGTTCTTCGTTCTTTACTACAGATACAGCTTCATCATGCACGGACAGTTTGACTGGGTACTTCTTATTGATACGTGCAGTTTGCCACATAACGATCTTCATTGCAGCATGTTGTGATAAATTTTCTACAACTTTCGGTCCGTAGATTCTAATCCGCGATCTTCCCATTTGGTACGTCCACTCTTTCGACCGTTGATCAAACTGCAAGTCGCTATACACAACGCCCGGTTCACCCGGTCTGCCGAAGCCGTCGTTCTGCGTAATGAACCAGCCGTTAACATCTACGTTAGTTAAATTACAACCATTGGCAATATCAGGTAGTATTACGTGCTGGCAACGATCCCACAACTGCACTACCTCGCTATGAATCTGGCGATATAAATCCACGATGGCATGAGCGCGATTGTCGTCAATCTCTTGCACACTTGGGTCTTGCCGCGCAGCCAGCCGAACCATCTCTTTGAACCGTGGTGCTCCTGCACCGTACTGCAAACCTAGCATAGCCGTCTTGCCTAGGAACCGCTCAGCCTTGTCAGCTTTGGTAATGGTGCGGCCAAACAACTTGCTTGCAAAGTCGCAATACAAATCAACACCGTCTGCTAACTTCTGCACCACATCCCACTGCCCAGCCAGCGCCATCACAGTGCGTAGCTCGATGTTAGACGAGTCACCAACCAACACGGTATGCCCCTCGGGAGCCATGAGTGCGTCACGTAGTCCAGCCGAGATACCACGCGCAGGTAGGTTCTGCCAGTTAACACCGTTGCCACCGGAGTATCTGCCTGTAGTCTTAGCACCCCAAAAGTTCAGGTACACCGGCAACTGCCCCCGCTTGGCCATCTCATAGAACCGCAAGGCACGAGTCTCGGCGATAGTCGTCTTAACCCCTAGCCGTGCAGCTACTAGCGCCTGTACCTCTGCGTCGTCGTGCTCAAGTAGATCGGTGAATCCTTTGTCGGACTTAGCGAAGGCATACGTTTCCTTTTCCGTCCGTGCGCTGATCTTTAGTGGCGGAGCTACGCCTAGTTGCTCTAGCCGTGCGGCAAACTTATCGTTGGACATAATCGCATCCCGATCAATCGTAGCCAGCTGCATGAGTTCTTCTTTGCGCTTTACTTCTGCCTCGTACAGCTTGTACATCTTGTCTGCATCACCCACCAGCACAGGTTCTGTAAACATACGAATCGTCATGTCGATCAACATCATCTCAAGCGGCGGCGTGAAGTCATCCATCCTCTTAGCAGCAAGCTGGCACAGTATCGTATCGTGTTTGCAGTACTCGGCATACTGCGCCAACTCCAGTGGAAAGAACGTAGTTCTACGCCGACCTAACGCCTTAGTTACTTCTGTACCCTTAGCATGGAACCCGAAGTGCTTGGCCATGTTAGCCAGTGAATGTGATGGCAGGTGTGGGTACAGCATACGGAATTGTGCCAATGTATCCATCCACAGCTTAGGCTTGATACCGAACCGCTGCGTCAATATGAAGCCGTCGAACATCGCATTGTGGCAACGTACAGCCGAGTTAGCCCAGTCAAACTTTGGCTGCCATAGCCAGTCGTGCGTTTCTTCCTCAGTACCTGAGAACCATTCAGGTTCTTCGTCGTTGATCGCAATTGATACACCAACAACTTCAAAGCGTGAATCTAGTACGTACGCATCCGTCTGCATCTTGGACAGGGAATAATCCTTGTCGTAGTACGTCTCGAAGTCAACGGTCAGTGTGTTCATCGTACTGTTCCTTGCAATCTGTTTGCGACGAGCTGCGCGTAGCCAGCAATATCTACCCATGAATCTGCGTAGTCAGGATCACCATTCAGTATGCGAGCGATCTTGTGGGCAATCATATCTAGTGCTTCTAACTGATCGGCTTCCATTAACCGACTCATGTTCTCGCGCATGACGGTCTTTAGTTGCTGCGATATAACCGCGTGGTTCTTAAACAGTCCGTACTTAACGCCACGCTCATTCAAAATCGTATCGATGTCACTCATCTTTATCCCCTAAAAAGTATATGGTCGCACCGATAGCTCCGGCACACAAACCAACTGCAATAATCAATTCACCGACGAACATCAGCACACGTGCTACGTCCATGTTTTTTCTCCTGTCATCTTATTTTTAAGACTACGAGGAATCTTAGGCTTTGGACACCAACCTATACAGTCGTCTGTCCAATTGCCTACGATGAGTACTCCTCCCGGATTAAGTAATAGCAAACTTACTGCTCTTGGTGGTGGATCGACTTCTGGGTCTCTGAAATACAACATATCTGTTGTTACTTGGTTAAACTCAGTCATGGCTATTTTCCTTTTTGTTTCTCCCATATTGGTTGTATGGGTCTTGTACCTCTGTCACCGCCTACGATGATTCGCACATCACGTGGCACACCTTTGCTTGCATCAGATATATACTTTGCCATTGAGTAGTCACGACAGATAAGCAACACGAATCCTTGATCATTCAAGACCGTGTACGTCCTATCTAATCCGTCGTTAACTAAAACCATATAGCAATGCTATACGCACTCCCGCAGCTTTAGGATTGTTTCTTGTAACCTGCGTACTTCTTTCTGGAGTTCTGCTACCTTAGATTCTGCAGCGTATAACGCACCTGCTAGTTCTTGTTTAGTAAGATTACTCACTCGCTTAACAGGTTCGTAACTCATATGTTTTTCCTTACAATTAATTTGTTTTGCTTTACAATAAATGTACTAAGTTGTCCCTTGGTCTGGCGGCTTAGTGGTCACAGGGAAACCGGCCTGACGTTAGGCCGTTAGTACCCGTTCTTCTCCTTTAGCTTGGCTTCGATGGCTCGGGTATATCTCCAACTTCAAAATGTTCAGCAATAAATTTTCTAACAGTAATTGCACCCGATGCCTCAACATCACAACCATGAGTCACAAAACTCATCTCCGTAACCTCACACATACGCATACATTCCAGCACAATCAACTCGGCGAATTTTTCTATTATGTCTTCAAAATCATCACCGTACTTGTAAAATCCTGCCTGTTTAGCAAGTTGTTTAATTTGTTCATTCATGTCGGCTTCCTTCCTTCTTCGTATTCTTCGCGCCCATCCATGCTTCTGTGTACGTACAAGTCATACTCCTCGTCGTACTCCGGTCTGCACCAGCAAAATGCACCTTTATCAGTTTCATGTTCGCGCAAATCGTTTAGCGGATACGTGTGCATTGTCATGTGTTCTTCTCCTTTAGCTTGGCTTCTGCTTGAATAATTGCCCACCGAATATCCGGTGATGTGTCCTCGATCTCCATTGCCTCAGCGTCAGTCAGTCCTACCCATTCGCGCTTTGGCGGCGCTACAATTTCCGACGAATCACGTATTGAATCTATAATAACTTTGTTAATGCCCACCGGTTCCTGCTCTGGCTGCGCTTGATGCTCTCGCCAAAATCTTTGCAGCACCGCTTTCTCTGTCGGACATCCATCATCTTCAACGCATGGTTTGTCTTGGCTTTTCTCAGGCTCCGGTTCAGGCTTAGTCTTTGGACACTCTTTACAATACCCACCTATTCCGCACTGCCCACCGTCACATTGCGCTGGTTCAGGCTGCGCTAGTCTGGCGCGTAGTGCTTTAATAAGCGGGACTTGCCATCTCATCCCATGATTGCCTTTATCAAAGTTATTAAGCGCATCCAGCGCATCTTGCAATAGTTCGCGGTCAGTCATACCTGCCCCCTTGCGCGGATAGCTCTTGCGCATGCTCTGCTATATACAGCTTCCGGTGAAAAGTCATGCAGGAACGTCCCATTTTCACAAACCTTCGCACACGCCTCACGCTCCGCTGCTGCAATGCCGAGCTCGTACTCCGTCCAATGATCCTGACTCCATGTGCGGTTGCGCTCCGCTGCCGCTACTAATTCAGCAAAACGTTCAAGCAAATCTAAAAGCGATCCGCTTGTATAAGTCATACCCAATGAGTTCGACTCAAATCCAGCCTCCCGCGCCATGCGGATAATGTCATCTCGTGTCATTCCCCCTCCTTCATGTAGCTCATAAGCTCCGCGTTCATCTTGGCACGCGCCCACTTCTTGTCACCCTCCATCAGCATCAGTGCCAATGCAAACATGATGAAGTTTTGTATCTTGTCTAAATCTTCCTTGTTAACAGAACCCCGACGTATCTCGCCAATAGTACGCATGGCCTCGCGGCGGGTATGGTCTACCGTTGCTTGCCACTCGCGGGTAGGCTCGGCTCTCATTTGGACACCTCTCCTCTTTGTAGGCTATCTAAAAGCCGTTTGCTCGCTTCTTTTTTCTCTAGCTTTTCTAAACGTAGCTTAGCTGAAAGTACTAGTAGCAAAGCTCTGTTTGTACTAACATTAAATAACTTGCCTATTTCTTTGTACGTCATTCCTTGCTCACGATAGGCGATAGCAATCATTCCACGTTTATACGCAGCTTGGAATATTTCTTCCCGTGTTTTCCGTTCTTTCATTTGCACATCTCCTTAATTTTAGTGATGGGGATATTGGTCTGCTCATGTACGGCGATAATCATTGACGGCGGAATACGCACAAGACCGTTTCGTACCTTGCTTATCATCGGTCTACGTGCGCCTAGGATGTGTGCCAGCTGTGCGTCAGTCTTCAGGTTGTACATCTCGCGTATGTAGTCGAACAACTTGTGCGGTTTCTGTATTGTCCACCGCCCTGTAGTATCTTTGCTTTTCATATCAGCTCCCTTATCTCTTCAATGGTCATGTCAGTGGCATCATAGATCGCCAGAATCACACTCGCCCCAACCTTTTGTCCACCGCTACGCATCCTGCTTATGTATGCTGGCGTAGTTTCTAGCGCTTCGGCTATCTTTGCATCACTCGTAAAGCCACGCTCCAGTAGTAAGTGATCGAACAATTTGTGTGGCCTGTTGCTACGTGCTCTGCTGGTAATATCATCTTGCATCTCCGGTGCTTGGACAATCATTTTTTACCTCCGCAAATACGACGCTTGGATTCTTGTAGCTCGGACTTGAACAGCCACGTCATGCACTGACGATCGATCTCCTCGATACTAGGCGGCACAATCTTGGTTGCCTTGCCCATCTCAATACCCTTGAGCGTACCTAACTCGTAGATACATACGGCTACGATGCACACGAACACCATGTACACGACTGAAGTAATAAGCTCATGTGGTTTCATCGTGGCTCCTCTCGCAGAAAGTTCTCTAATCGCGTAATTGATTTCTGGTAGTACACATTCATCTGCGTGTGGTACTCGGCAAGCGACTGATTGAGTAGTAAGAACCGTCGTGCGTCGTCAAGCTCATGCTGCGCCATTACTTTGGCTGATGGCTTAACCCACAGGTTGATGATAGTTCCTTTGATGCTTTTAGCTACGTCTATGACTATGCGTGTTTTCATATTTTCCTCTGAGTAATCAAGTTAATCCCATGGGATTAAGCCTACATCGCTGGGTTGAAACAAATCGTTGCTACTACTTCGCCCTTATGAACTATGTCGTAGTCCTTACCTATGTGCTTTGCACCCTTACGCACCATGTCCGTCATCAGCACCAGCATCGACCGGCCTAGTGTGGATATGTACACAGTGCGCTCGTCGTCATCGACAGTAAGCCAGTTGCTATCGCTGTCGATGTTAACGCCTAGTTCCTCGAAACCTCGCACGAGTTTGCTTTCAACCCGCACGAGTTTCTTGGTCAGTCGGCCAAGCTCAATCATTACTTCGCGTTGGTTTAACATTGTGATTCCTATATAAGTTTTACTTCTACCCGCGTACCGAATGGCGCGTCGGGATGTGATCGTCCGATGTCTGCCCATATAACAGGGAAGTCCGGCTCGTTACACTCAGACAAGTTACCTTCCATGTCAGTGAAATAAATCATGCCGCAGTAATGTTCATCTGATTCTTGCATGTGATCGAACACAGGCTTGAACCGCGTACCACCACCGCCCATTGGTTTGAGTTGCAGTAACTCATCACGCTCGAACCTCTGCACATTGGTAACGATAGCATCGCAGTACACTACCTCAACGAACGAGGGTTGTAAGTCGTCAACGATAGCCTGAACTTCCGCAGCGATCTGATTGCACTCATTCGCCCCCATGGAACCTGATGTGTCGAAGCCAATGCACAGGCCACCTAGTGCTTCAGTACGCAGCGATGGCATATACAAACCAGCACCGATGAACCGACGCGATAGGCGTAAGTATGTATAGTCAGCTGCAGCTGATTCGGTCATCATCGAACGCGTCACGTCTTGCCAACGCACAGAGGACTTACCTACGCTATCCAGTACGCGATCGATCAGGCTTGAACCATGCCCACACTCTTTCGCCATCTTAGCTGACGTGATAATAGTCGCTTCCATATCTGCGCGTGTCGCTTCATCAACGGCATCCTCAAGGTCGCCCTTACCGTCGAAGCCCCCAGCGTTAGGTTGTGGAGTACCTTCGTCATCACCTTCGCCAGCACCTGACTGCCCTGCGCCCGACGATTGTGGTGGCGGCGGGTCTTTCTTGAGTTTCTCATACACATACTCCGATGAATGTTCGTCACGCACCCACCGGACATCAACCCCATTGTCGGGCAGACTGTAACCACGTGAGCGAATATACGCGTTAATGATGGCGTCGTTGGCGTAGTTCCACAGCGACGGGTCACGACCTTCTCTGCGCCACATGTGCATCAGCACGACATGGCATGACTCATGTAGCACAAGGCCGAATACCTGCTCGTCGTTCTGCTTGTCGAGAAAGTCTGAGTTGTACCAGCAATGCGTACCGTTAGTACCAGCGGTCGTCACCTTGGTGTTGTTGATCTCACGCTTGACGCGTGTCATTACCGCAGCGATGAACGGCTCACGCAGTCCTAGTTTGCTGTATGCAAGGTCGATACGTTCTTGATGTGTTGTCATAATTATCCTAAGTAAACAAGTTAATCCCGTGGGATTAGTGCGATCAGTCTAATTCTAGCGCAACAAGTGAGTTGACGTAAAGCATTGCTTCCTCTTTCGTAGCGAAGTGCACCACGTCGTCAAACAGTCGCCGAGATACAACGAACCCACCTTGTGCATCGTAAAGACCTGATGCGTTGTATGTCGGTCGTATCGTAGCAAATAACCCACGCTGTAACACGCTGCGTAATCCAGTCTTAGTCTTGATCTGTTGGTCAATGAAAGCCATCTCTACATCATTCGATGACTCCCATTGTATGTACGGCTTGTACGGCATGGAGTTACGCACGGCTAAACGCAGCCTGATTAGCGATAGCCCATTTGCTGTATGCAGCACTGCGCGTCAGCGACTTGTCACGCTTGTAAGCGAGCTTGATCGTCAGAGTCTGCACATCGCCCGGCATCTTCTCAAGGAACTTCCATGCGTTGTCGAAGTTGGTAGAGTCTAGGCGTGTAGCTAAGCCCATCGCTACGCAGTAGCGCACGTTGAGTTCCTTGGGCATCTCTACCTCGACACCGGCTAAGATGTCATCAATACGTGGCATCGTTTCCCATACACGCAGGTGCGTCTCGAATATCATCGCTGCTTCCTCGCCGATGTCACCCTTGATCTGCTCGACACGATCTTGCTGCGGGAAATCTACGTCGAGAACGTGCGACACAGCGAACCACGAACGTGGTGTTGGGAACGCTTTGATGTCACCTGTTGGCTCGAACTTGTGCAGCATGTCAGGCCGGTCGCGCAGGAAGGACAGAATCTCTGGACGAATGTTGTTTGTGATGGCGTGATTGGTAAAGTCATCAAGCGTGGTGTTCACATCGATGTCGCACATACGATTCTGCAGTGGTGCTGCGATGTTGTACGTAACACCTCGGTCTGTCTTGCGATTACCTGCAGCGATAACCATCCATGTGCTTGGGATACCGTAGTCCTCTGGTGTGAGAACTAACTGATACGCCGCTGCTTGAATCGATGGTGGTGCTGATGTGATCTCGTCAAGGAACAGGATACCTGCACCGTCAGCTGGTAAGTAGTCTGGACGATTCATAACCGTGCGACCTTCTACGACTGTCGGCACACCACGCAGATCGGTTGGGTCCATCTGTGCGAGGCGCAGGTCAACAACACCTTGCCAGTTAGGGATGTGCTCGGCAAGCAATGCACTGGTCTGAAAGACTACCTCAGACTTGCCAATACCTGACGGGCCGCGCAGAAATACAGTGCGCTTGCGAGTGTTCTCGTTCATGTAGCGTTTGACGAGGATAGGGGTGACGTGTTGGATACGCATGATAATTTCCTTAAAGTAAACGAGTGGTTGTGGTTGGTACTGTACTGCTTAATCCCGTGGGATTAGTCCTCATTGAGAGCTAGTGATGCGTAGTCTTTCAATGTGAATACTTTCAGCGTCGGCGTGTACTCATTGTCGCGCTTGTACGTCTTGGTCTGCCAGTCATATGTTACCTGCTCGGCCTGACAAAGCAAAGCGAACACCTGCATCGCTACGTCTGTGGGCAATACTGCACTGCGTAGGTTCTCAAGCAGTGCGTATGCTGGTATCTGTACCGTAATTTTCTCAGCCATTTAATCCTCCAGTAATGCGTTGATGGAATCTAGCAGCGCAGCTGACTGCACGTTGACCTGCATACGACGGTCAGGGTTGTCACGTAACTCTTGCGGCTTAGGTAACACATTGACAATACTATTGGCTAAATCCATCACATTGTCTGGCAGCATCTCAGCGAAGTCACGAAGCAAAGCGATTTCTTCTGCGATGTTCTCGCACACAGAGTCACGAAAGATCGGTGGCTTGATGGTCTCGATACCTGTGCGCTTGTTGATCACTGCACGATCGTCACGTCCTGTCACATCGTGCAACTTGGCTACAACTTCCTTGAGACGTGCGAGTGGCGAGCGCAGCATCGCGTTCATCGATTCCTTGGTAGCACTCTCGACCTGTGCTTTGAGCGAGTCTAGTTCCTCTTGCTGAATCTGCACACGGAAGTCACTAGCGTCTGTCACTGGGCGATACAGTACGCGGAACCGAAAGTCTTGGCGCATCTCAGTCAGGTCAGGGTACGCATCAGCATTGAATAACGCACCTTGCGATTCTTGTGCGCGCATCATCACATTGCTCCAGTTGTTCAGGAACGCAGTGACTGTCTGGTTAAACTCTACCTCGAACTTGCTCATGCGCTCGGCAAACTCCATGAAGCGACTAGCAGGTAGCAGGTAATCACCACGGTTCCACATATAAGTAGTGGATTCTATGTAGGCACGTGCTGCGCTTTCCACAGTGAGGATAGGCTGCACCAATGATTTGGGATACAAGTCCTTGCGGTACTGCCCTGCACCATGTGCGTTGTTGGCAAGCTCAGCATCTGATGTTGCTTTGCTATCTTTCTGTGTCATCTGTGGTTTGTTGACAGATAACGATACAAGCATTGCGTGGTCTTTGATAGACATAATGTTTCCTTAAAGTAAGCGAGTGGTTAATGTTAATGCTTAATCCCGTGGGATTAGTGTTGCGTTACTACTTTGCTACGACGCTTGCGCTGTACTGACGATCTCTCAGTACAGTACATATTATACCATAATACTCGTAGCTTGTCAAACGAGTGGCACGAGATTAAAACAACTCTCTCTGATTCTTATGCAACGCGTTGTATTTCGCGCCCTCGATACCGCAGATTAGATCGTTGATGATGAACTCTAGTTCCTCCCGCTTGTCTATGGCGAGCGACTCGATACCACCCATGCAGTCTGCGAATTCTATGTCAAGCGCACCATCCTCATCCAGCGGTGTTGCTCTCACAGTAACCCAGTGCCACTCATCGTTGTACCATCCACGCAGATAGGCGAAGTCCTGCTCGACGGCAAGCTCCGCGTCCTCGGGCTTCGTACCCCATACTTCCACCGCCCGATTAAGTGAGGCTACGAAGTCGTAGTACAGCAAAGACTTACCGTAGTACCCATGGTTGCGTTGCTCTAACCGCCTAAACAGGGGCAAGCGCATCTTGTAGTCATCTTCTGCGTAGTCGGTAATTCTCTCAGGCCACTCATCCTCGTCCTGTGGGTCGAAGTCAAGCCACTCAAGCACACCGTGCATATGTCCAGCATCAAAGCCATCGACCGGCGAGTCGGTGCTGTCGTCATAGTGAACCTCTATCGCATACGACTTCTTTGTATGTGGGTGTGTGTAGGTCTCGCTGTGTAAAACGAATCTGTCTGCCATGTTGTCCTCCAGTAATCAAGTTGCTTTCGCATTACAGATAATCCCATGGGATTATGGTTAGTGTATGTGCTGTTCTTCTCTCGTCGCTGCGAAAGCACTGAGCATATAGTCGTTGACCATGTGGGCTTGGTCGATAATATTCTCGTGAGATTCCATTGCCACCTCAACAACTAAGGTACACAGCACGGCCATCACATTGTCTAGTTGCTTGTTATCTATTAGCGATGCAATGGCTTCAGCTAGTTCCTCCATCTCTCGCACCTCATCGCCAAATTCGTACTGCGCCTCGATAGATCGTAGTGTCATAGGTATCCCCATAGGTGAAGTGCTGCTATATATACTACACATAAACCACAAAGATACAACTCTACTCCGTAGTCATTTTGCACTGAGTGTCCCCTTGATTTCAAGTATGGCAACTTTGGCTTGAAGCACATCTACCTGATCGTGTAGCTTCTGCTTGTCGTCACCACTATAGTCATCTACCCAGTACTCGGCTAGGTGCAGCGCAAGCTCGATGAAGTTCAGTTGCTTTTCTGTTACCACGTAGGTTTTCATGTTGTCTCCCTAACAAAAAGATGTTGATCTATTCATGCTTATCACATCCCACACGTCGTAGTGCTCAAGTGGGTCGTGCATATCCTTTACGTAGTCGTCTTCTTCCTCACCTAGTCGTGTGTAGAACCACGCACCGGAGTAGTTTTCCTCGACAAGTGTCATAATATTATGTTGCTCTTTCACCCAGTCGGTATCGTCGTACCACTTCACATAATCCCACGCCACATCGATGCGTATGTCGTAGTCACCATCGAACGCTCTTGTATGTACTTGCTTATTCTGCAACGCTTGAATGATGTCTTGCATCCAAGGGATGTCACCTAGTCGCAGCTGCACTTCACCCATAAACGCAGTGTAAGTTTCCTCTGTCGGCAACATAATCACGTACTTAACATCTGACATATATCCCATCTCACACCTCCATTTTTTCTATTGACTCAACTTCCCAATCGGTTGCTTGTCCCAAAGAGGATAGCTCCGTCCATGCCAATTCCTCGGCGTGTTCTTCTGACTCTGCTTGCACTGTTATCACTATGTAACTGGTACGGCGCATCTCTACTTCGTATGTTTTCATTGCAATTCCTCCGGTAGTTGTACTTCGTCGCCCATCTTTGATGCAACGTAGCAGCGCATGGCTGCAATGAGTGGGGTTGTGCCTTGTTCTTCCCCCTGATAAATAATGTCGTAGTCATCATTTTGATATTGCATGGTTGCTACCCAAGCCAAGCTACCCACAGGTTTTGTAACACCGATCTCTTCGCGCCCAATTATCGGCCCACCATGCGACCAGTTAAGTGTTGGCATGAAGTATTCGGTCTCGCCTGTTGACAGGGTTATGCGTAGCAGCCCCATATCATCTTGATAACCAAAGCCTAATAGTCCTTCGCACTCAGCCACTGCCCAATCAAGTGCAACGTCAATTAGCTGTGATGTTTTCATTGTTTTCATTTTGTAATTTCCTTTAATCCCATGGGATTAGTTAGTTAGTTTTTCTCTAAGTCAACGATGCCGCTGATGCAAGCTCGCATCTCTTTCATGGGCATGGCAACTAGCGTCTTGTAGAACTCGCTCATCTCACTGTACTGTTTAATCTTCGCTATGCGAATTATTCTATCCATTGGCACACTGTGATCCTCATACGTCATAGGGTCGGGTACTTCATGGCTCATCATATGAACTGCGTAATCGAGTGCTGTGATGGCATGTTGAACTGCCATTGTGCGCGTCGCGTCGTGTAGCTTGGGCTTAACCGCGTGTTGCATGAAATTCACCACTTCACGCTCTACTTTCGGATATTCCACGTCATACATTCGGTTCGACGTAAAATTCTGAGTAAGGCTAAACGTATAAATCCTAGGCTCGATCGGCTCCCGCTGTTGTTGTCGTTGTTGTCCCTGCGCTTGTTCTTGTGGTCGTAGGTGTTTGCAGTATCCAGCGTATGCAGTCCTGAATAGTGATTTGTGTCTTTGGGTCGATGAACTGTAATGGTGTGCGTCAATCCACAACTCAGGCACTTTGGCATAGTCATTCCATACCAACATGGCAACTCGTGTCCTGTAACTTTTCCCTTGGGTCAGTGCGTAAAATACGTCACCGCTGTTGTTTATCCTGTGTTCCATTGGTACTACTGCACTCAGGTTGGATGAGGATGAATTCAGCATACGCAATTTGTCCTTCACGTCTGCAACGATCTCAGCCGTGCGTTGTGTCTGCGAGTGCAGTGGATTCTGTGGTGTTGTCTTTAATGCACTTTCTAGTCTGTATAAGACTAGGGCGAAACGGTTCGCTACATCTGCATGGGTTGCCATGTTTGTTGCTCCTTGTAGTAATCGAGTGGGTGTTAATTGGTGTTGTGTTGCTTTGCTTTGCTTAATCCCGTGGGATTAGGCTGTCTTGTCTTCGTCCTCTTTGTTTTGCATCGTGTCAGGGTCGAGCTGTGCATAACTGGCAGTCGCTCCAGTACCCGCTAAATGTGGCGCACGACCTTGTGCAGCAAATAAAGAACCCGCCCACAGATAACCTATGGGATGTCCGTCGCGGGTAGTTATAATAAATGCAGTCAGATTGCGGTTGCGACGATACGAATTGAAAAATTGCATGGTGATTCCCCTTAGATGAATGTGATGGTGTGCGGTTCGTCGGTAACAAGCGGGTCTGCGTCTGGATACAGATCGACCTTAGTTGGGCAGTCCTCATTGCCGTACAGGGTGAATGACTCGAACATGATGTCGGTTCGACCGCCAAGATGGGTGTTGCGTAGCCATTGGCAGTCTTCGAATGTGTTTAGAAATTTCATGGTGTGCTCCGGTAAGTGATCGAGTGGCTGTCTAATCCCATGGGATTATCGGTAATGCGAAAGCATTGTGCTGCTTGTTTACTACTTTGCTACTTTTTACTACCTACTGAACAACCATTATACCATATTACTACTACGATGTCAAGCGAAGCATGGGTTAGAAATAGGCACAAACAACACTAGATGAGAACGATTCTTGAAAACTAATTTGACCATTTTACAAATAGGGTTGAATCTAAAGGTTTTGATAACATTCGCGGAAAATCTAAACACTGTATATACAGTCAGTGCTTGCAAATCATAGGATCGGGAAATTTTGTAGGATGATTTGTAGATTCTCAGAATTAGTTAGTTTAGATCGGAAATTAGTTAGATTAGATGGAAAATAGATTGGCGGAATCGGCCAAAACCCGCATGAACCCTCACTTTTAGATTATTAGTTAGTTTTCTGAGATATGAGAGGAAACTCTTTGTAGTAATTGCAATGGCAGGGCTTGGAGGCACTTGCACAAACTACAATTTTACATTCCTCTCTTATTTCTCCAATCTAATTAACTAACTAACTAAACAATGTGCTTGATGATGCCTGCTGCATCGCAACAATCCTGAAGAATCAATGACTTACATAATCCCATGGGATTAATATTACGTTAAAATGTAGATTAGTTTGGAAATCCTTAGATTGGCCAATCTAAATAGTGGTCACTTACGTCAAAACCCGCACCAGCACTCATTGTGTACAATCTACAACAGTGCTCAACTCTTATATAAGACCAAAATGACAACTGCTGCAGCGCAACATGAAATTCGTAGCTCGTTCGTCGCTCGTAGCTCGTAGCTCGTAGGTCATCGCATAGTGCAAAATATTGCAGTAAGTTATCAAAACGGCAGCGCGAGCATGATAGTAGTCGCGTTGGGTGATAGTAGTCGCGTTGGGGTTGGATTGTGATGATAGTAGTTAGGTTTACTCAAGGCGTGGCGAAAAAACCCCACTTTCGTGGGGTTTTCCTGTGAGATTTATACGCCGACGATTTTCCGACCCTTGACCGCCTTGTTCAACGAAAAACCTAGCGTGATGAAGTGAGCCACGATCTTAGCGTGAAACACCGAATCGGTAATAAAACTTTCCGATTGATCAAGCCACTCTGAAAAACGATCGGTTTCGGTTTTTATCATTGGTGTCATATCTGGCGCAGGTAATGCCGTGGGATTAACGACTGGCTTTTCGGCGCGTTTCCTGCCCATGCCGTGCACTTCGCGTACTTGCTTGGCCGCTTCTCTCATTGCGTGTTTTGGCAATTCGACTGCTTTTCCTGCTGTTGTTTGCGTCTCTACTTTTTTGCCGTCAGTGCCGATTGTCTCAATACTTATCGGGCACTGTTCCGCAGCGTGCAGCGTTAGTGCGTCAACAAATAACGATTTGACATTGTGGCCTGCCGTTTTAAATTCTTCGGCATAGAGCGCGGTTACTTGTGCAATACGCGGAGCCATTGCCAATGTTGCATCTAATTGTTTTGCTGCTAATTTTGCAGCGTCTTTGCAGCAAGATAACATTGTGCTGGCCGCTTTGCCCGCGTCGAGAATCAATGTTGTCACTTCGGTTACTTTTGCCGCTGCTGGATTCACTGCTGGTACTGCTGTTGTCGAATTAGACATGGAATTCCCCTTATTGAGTAAATGAGTCAAAAATGATAACTATGCAACAAAGTACGACAAATGAAACAATCGAAAAAACGAACATGAGCCGTCCCCTTAGCAAGTCAGCAAGTGAGTTATGTGGCCGTTAACCTGTCCACGTAAATAATTATACGCGCATCAAGAAAAAATGCAAGTGATTAATCCCTGGGATTAATATTGTGATGATAGTAGTTAAGGCGATGCCATTAAATTAATTAGCTGCTTGGCAAGCCCGATGGACACGCTGGTCATGATAGTAGTGGGATGACACCCCCCTAGGGGGGTACCCGGCCCCCGACCCCCCACCCCCTCCCCCCTCCTACATATCCG
>Ga0181343_1000224_pt1 | contig 27241 bp, 22 predicted proteins | sample Su13VDMLBSD_FD_130110 | JGI IMG/M metagenome (GOLD analysis project Ga0181343, IMG submission 130110) | Freshwater viral communities from Lake Michigan, USA - Su13.VD.MLB.S.D | ecosystem: Environmental > Aquatic > Freshwater > Lake | place: USA: Michigan | collected 2013-07-15
ACTCATCATCTTCCAAATAACTGATGGAAACAAAGTTATATCCGGCCTCATTGAACTGCCTAACCAAGTCCCTGCCATGCTCAACACCCGAGCAAAAGACCACAGTCTTCCTCGGCCTGCCAAACACTTGCATGGTTTTGTTGATCCACTCCTCAACAATATCGCCCGTGATCTGCATACCGCGCTTGGTGGTTTCGTCTTGTGACCACTCGCCAGCCACCTTCTTTGCCCCACTCATGTTGATCTCTTTGGCAATGTAGATCTTCAACGGGGTAAGCCACTTGTTCTCGATCAGCTCACCCGTAGGTTTAGCCCCGACCACGTTCGTGTAAGTATCCCCCAGTCCATTGGTAAAAGGTGTGGCGGTCAGGCCGATCACCTTCATCTCTGGTCTGTCTTTGATGAACTGAATGATTTGCTTACGCTGGACGTGACATTCGTCAATGATTAACATGGAGACTTCGGGGAAGTTATCCCGACTCTCCAAAGTCTGTGCGCTGCAGACCTGAATCTTTTCATAAGGCCGATAACGCCAATGATCAGCCTGCATGACGCCATGGTTGATGTTGTAATTGCCAAGGCGTGTGCTCGTCTGGTTGACCAACACGATCCTGTCTAACACCATGGCAACATTCTTAAGTTGCTTGGCCTCCTCAAGCATGACGGCCATTGCAACCTCCGTCTTACCAAACCCCGTAGGGGCGTAGAGTAGCTGGCTCATGTGGCCATCCTTAAAGCCTTGGGCGAGCTTCTCCACGACTTCCGCTTGATGCGGTCTTAATTTGAGCATGTGATTCTCCTGCTGGGATACGCCCAGCTTCGGGTTTATTTAGTTTTCTCTGCCTTCTCAGCGCGCTTCTTCCAGTAGGCCATCTGCTTGATCATCTCAGCGTTCTTGCTCTGAAACTCATTGCGTGACTGGGTCATTGTCCTAAGTTGGAACTCAAGATCTTTGACCTGTGTGCGTAGCGAGTCAATCGTTTCCTCGATCTCTTGCTTGGCGGTTTGTGATACAGGCAACGACTTAATCGCCAACTGGTCTTTGAGCTTTGCGTTCTCTTCAGCAATGATGGTGTGCTCTTTGGCCATCTCTTCCATCTTGTCTGCCTCTGTGTACTCAGGAGCAGCAGGCCAGAATGGCACTTCTTTTTTCTTTGTACCAATGTTAGTGACGTCTACCTTCTTGCCTTTCTTGTTGATTCGAACCGCCTTCTCAAGACCCAAGGCCTTACGAACACGACCAACTGTCATCGCAGACACATCACAGTGGGATGCAATCTCATGATCACTCTTCTCGCCCAACTCAATATCTTCTAGCGCCAACTGCACAACCCAACGGCGCTCCTCTGGGGTGCGTTGCTTGCCGTGCTTACCATTTGCAGGAAGACAGGCCAAGAAAGCATCGCGCTTTGTGCCTTTGTTAACTTTTGCTTCAATGTCTTTAAACCCTGCGCGCTTGTGTGCGTGGTAGCGGTGGAACCCATCACTAGGCCAGTAGGCTTTGCCATCGAACCACAAATCAATAGGCGGGAACTTGTCTTTGCCTTCGAGCAGTATCTCTGTGTAGTGTTGGACCAAGGGCTCGTCAATCTCTTTGCGAGGTTGTGTACCGCCGTCAAGGCGGATCTTTTCTAGCTTAATTCTTTCAGTCATTGTTTTACCTTTGTTGATGATCTTTTAGATGCACGGCATGCCCAGCAGGAGGCGCAGTGCCATTTGGCGTGGTTAAGTTGGATGCCACCCTCTGGTGGTTTCATTTCATTGCAGTTGTTGCACTCCTTGTGTTGATGTACCGGCTGCTTGCTGCCGATTGATAGTTGTTGTTTTGCAAACCCATTCACTTCTTCATACTCCTTATGTAAATTGCAAAGCTGGACAGTGTATCTTGGCCAAAGGCGGTCATTTTCTCGATCTCTTTTGCTACCTCCTCAAGCACTTCGTTGCGGTCAACTGGAAAGTTGTATTCCTTCTTTGGGAAAGCCTCTCGGTAGCTGATGTACTCTTGAATGTCGTCGTCATCTTCTTTCATGCGAACTCCGGAAATGCTTTGTCAACTAATGCTTTGATACGCTGGTTTCTCTCAGCGATCACCTTTGCTCTTGCAAGGATTGGCGCTAACAACCAATTAACACGGTTGTTGTGTGCAATCCTGACTTGTATGCGCTTGCTGTTAGTCCTCACCTTCATAGTTTTTCTCCTTTAGTTTTTCTGAAATAGCCTCGGCATACACTTTGTATGTCGGGGGCATCTCATACTGGCTCATTAACAAACTGACCTGAGTGACAACATCAACAGACTTCAAGCATTCAAGCATCTCTCCGTCCGTCAACTCTTCCCACTCACGCTCGTTGAGCTGCTCCACCATGTCGCACAGACCGGCAAAGCAAGTGGGGCAGAAGGCCACTGGCAGGATGCCAAGGTATCCCTGTATCCCGCCTTCGTCATCTGTAAAATCACACTGGCAGACATTGCACACATGGTCAGTCCCAACGTGGTCAAAGCCCTCGATCATGCCTCCCTCGCTTCCATCATGGCGTCTGCAATCCTGTAGCAACGTTTTGCCTCGCTCTTCAATTGCAATTCATTAAGCTCTACTTCGGCGTAGAAATACCATTCCATTGTTTGCATGACTTGAGCAGCAAAGTAATCTCTAAGCTCCATACCGCCTTCACCGCCTATGGCCGTGACTCTGGCTTCATCACTAACACTGATAGAGTGGGTGGGAAATGCTTTCATGATTTACTCCAAAATAAAATGATTCCGGCTACGATCACAATGAAGAAGATCGCATACGTTGGCCAGACTGGCTCTTTACCATACGGCCCACTGATGGGTTCGTTATCGCAATTAAACGCTTCGTGCATAGTGCGTGGATAGCGTCTTGTTGTTTCGTTCATACTTGCCTCCTGTGTTAAGAATATAACTCATGAATTGCTCATGTGTCAACTGTTATGTTACAACCGAAAAGCCCTCTTACCCGTTGACCCTCCCTCCCCCAGACAGGCGGACAGAAGGACCAACGACTCATTATCAAGGAGCTTTGCCCAGTTGTTAAGTGAGCTACCGGCCAGCCAAGCCGCCCTCCCCTGAGATCCCGATAAGGTCAGTTTGCACCATCCTTAACGATCAACTCCCAGCGTACTAGGGTATGTGTCTGTTACGACATCCTTGTTTATTCCGTTCGATTGCTCTACTTGGAGGTGCGGGTCACACCGAGGTTCTGTGTTTCTTGAGTTCAGCCCATACAGGCCATTAGCTAACGCGCTCTGACGGCTGCGTGTGAGAGATGAGACTGGGACTGCTCACATGAAGCAGTGTTTTCAAAACATTTCGTCCGTTTAGGAGATGCCGGCGCTAACCCGACACACAATCCCAGTCTCAAAAACAAAAAAGCCATTAGTGAAACCCCGGTGAGAAAACACTTCAGCTTGTGGCTGTCGCGCTACCCCATTCGGGGTCGGGATTTCATTAATGGCTCTGACGTTTACTTGGTTCTCACACCTAGCTGAACGAATTATAAACTGAAACAATTTGGGTTTGTCAATACCCTATGAAAATAAAGTTGGTGGGCACATAAAGCAGTGTTTGTGTAAAAACCGAAACAAGGAAAAACAAGCGGCGCTAACCCGCTTTCCACCAACACAAATGAAGACTGCACTTAAAGTCGGAACGTGTCCCACGGCTTCTAGACGCCTCAATCCCCATGTGTGTTAGCTCTAACATTGTTACAGTCAAAAAACTCCCGAGTGATTAGCCCGGGAGTAAAGGACAACCCAACAAAGGAGAGTGGCAACTGCAGTCACCGGAATTTATTCTACATCAATCTCCATGAACTGCAATCAACGCCGCATCTGCATACGCTTGGCCGGCACCTTTTTTATCAAGCTCACGCCAAAACGGCCACATCTGGATGGCCAACGTCCTTGAAGCATCTTTGTCCTGACCAGTAAGACCCGCGCGCTTCTTCCATTGACTGGGTGTCACCATCCCCACAGGTATCTCAAACGCACCAAGTACACCTTGAATCACACCAGCTGAATGCCCAAAGGAGAACATCGAAGCCACGCCTTGGCCGGGCATACTGCTCACCAGCTCCACATATGCCCACACTTGTTTATCAAAGTACAAATACGGCTTGATGATCGCAGCCAACGCCGGCGCATTCACACGATTGGCCGAGCCCGTCTTCATTGTCGGCATCCGGTGCCACTCGATAGGTACGTTCATTTCCATGATGACGATAGCACCAGATAGTCCGGGGTCTATTCCAATCTTAATCATAAAATTCTTTCAAAAGGTATTGCAAGACATGAATTGTTGTGGGTATAATGTGTTGCCGATTATACATCAAGGAGCAAAATTGTGATCATCACAAACAAATACAACTTACCACAGACTTTCGTGAACATCATGAAGCGCCCTACCTACTCAAAGGGTAAGGCAAACATCTCTGCCACAGAGTTGATTAACTCACCGCGCATCGTACAGTTACGCAAACTGCATGAGGACAAGATCGAGACAGACGTCACAGAGATGGTTTGGTCTATCTTTGGTACAGCCATCCACGGCGTCCTCGAGCATGGTAAAGACGAGAACCACCTGATTGAAGAGCGCCTGCACACAAGCATTGACGGCTGGTCTATCTCTGGTGCGATTGACTTACAGATCATCAACGAAGACGGCACAGTCACAATCAACGACTACAAAACCACAGGCGCTTGGTCTGTCATGAACGAGAAGGCTGATTGGGAGTACCAGCTCAACATCTACGCATGGTTGGTAGAGCGCGTTAAGAAGACAAAGGTTTCCAAGCTAGAGATCGTGGCCATTATCCGCGACTGGTCACGCAGGGATGCAGCCATGAAGCCCAACTACCCAGAAGCACCTATCAAAGTGATACCCGTCCAGCTCTGGCCGATGGAGATGCGCGAAGCATTCATTTTGGGAAAGATTAAAGAACACTCCAACGCACTATTTGACTTGGAGACAGGAGATGAACTGCCATTTTGTACGCCCGCCCAGACTTGGGAGAAGCCTACAACATACGCAGTGAAAAAGATTGGTAATGTCAAAGCACGTAATGTTTGCAATACCGATGAAGAAGCTCAGGCCAAGGTGGCCGAGTATGGGAAAGAGTACGAGATAGAGGTCCGTCAGGGTGAAAGGACGCGATGCGCGAACTTCTGCTCTGTCAGTGGCTTCTGTAACCAGTACAAAGACTATTTATCAACAAAGGAGTAAGTCATGTTTATATCAAAAGCAGAAAAAGATCTAATCCAAAAAACATTGGATGACTGTGCCAAGGCAATGTCAACGGCCATGATCGACATCAAAATCTTGAAGGCCAAAGTGGAGCAGCTTGAAAGAGATGCCGTCAAGCCAGTCAAGGTCAAGAAACCTAAGAAGGTTATGACACCAGCGCAGAAGGCCAAGCAACGCGAGTACCAGAGAATGTACAAAGCTCGCAAGAAGCAAGAAGAAAACGATTGGAAATTGGTACAACAGTTAGCAACAGAAGGAACACCTAATGTCAGTGCATAAGAAACTCATGTCCGCCCGAGTCAAGCTTCAGTCCGTAGAGATGAAGAAGTCGGGCAAGAATGCCTACCAAGGGTATTCATACTTTGAGTTGGGTGACTTTATTCCCCACATTCAGACCATCTTTCATGAGGTTGGTTTGTGTGGGGTAGTCTCCTTTAACACTGAATATGCCCAGCTCTGTATCACTGATACAGAAGACGGCACAGTCATTGTGATCACCAGCCCAATGGCCGAGGCCAATCTGAAGGGTGCCCAGCCCATCCAGCTCATGGGTAGCTGTCAGACTTATCAACGCCGTTACCTTTGGATGGCAGCCATGGAGCTCACGGAGCATGATTCCATTGATTCTGCACCACCCGCAGAGGCCGTTAAGGAAGCGCCAAAGCCCACGCCTAAGCCAAGCCCTGTCCCAGAGCTGAAAGCGCCTACAAAGCCCGTTAAAGGCAAAGTGGACCCCATTCCACCACAGTATGTAGAGACAAAGCCTGAGTGGACCATGATCATTGATGCGCCCGATGACGAATCATGGGTTGACATGATGGTAGACATGAATAATCTGAAGATCAGCATGGCCACAGATGCCGATCAGCTCAAGCAGATGTTCCAAGTGAACAAGCCTTTGTACGAGAAGCTCAAAGCCTTGAACCCTTCTGTCTATGCTGACGTCATAGAAAACTTTACAAACGCCAAACGATCATTTTTTTAAGGAATAAATAATGGAATATCCAAATCGCGGAACCTTGTGGACTAACGACTACAAGAAGACAGACATGCAACCAGACATGAAGGGTGACATCAAGCTTGAGATTGAATTGGTCAAAGAGCTGCTGGCTAGCGCAGAGTCAGATCACGTTGTGATTAAGCTGGGCGCTTGGTTGGGTAAGCACACAGACGGCAAGCGCAAGATCACTCTTAAGTTTGATAGCTACAAAAAGGAAGCACCTGCGGCCTCTAGCGCGAAGGACCCATGGGATGACTAAAGCTAAACAGAAATCCCACGCTGAGTGGATAAAGATCTGCAACAACTTGAACGCCGCCCTTCAGTCAGCACTGAAACACGAAGACGAGTTGAACGATGACATTGAGCATCTTGAGATCCAAATGATGAAGATGGAAGAGCAGTTGACCATGTCCGTAGGCGTGATCAAGTACTTGGAGACAAAAATTGTCAGACCCGATCCAGTTTGAAGCAATCAAGACAGGACTAAAACAATCCAAGGACGGCTACATGCTGTCTTTGGCTGTTCACCCTGACGAGCTTCACAACGACCTTATGCGCGACTTTGTAGGCTCGCGCTACGTTGTTGTAATGGTGCGTCTGGGTGATGACGAACAACCAATGAACCGAGAGAACGAATTCCCGGGCGATCATGCGGTGAAGCTGGCCGGCATTATGTGCCGTGACCCAGACTTTTGGGAGTGGCTGCACCAGAAAGAGTGGCTAATGGAAAAGAATGAGAAGGCTTGTGCCCAGTGGATTTCATCCTACTTGGACATAGAGTCTCGCAAAGAGCTTAAGACCAACGAAGAAGCCCGCCATTTATTTAATCAATTGCGAACCAGCTTCGAAGCTTGGAGGAAAGCATGAAGAAACTAATCCCTTACAGCGTCTACTTACCAGTGGAGTATCACGACAAGATCAAAGAGCTTGCCAAACAACGTAAAGCATCTAGCATGGTGCGGGACGCCATTTGCATGATCGTTGATGGTGACGATACTTTCAAATCTGGGTATAACAAGGCGCTTAAAGACTGTATCAAAGAGATAGATGCCTGCAAAGAGATCGAGCACATTGCCGTTCGCGGTAAGTACTTGGCCGATGTGTTGGCTGATCAGATTAAAGAACTGGAGATGTGATGGACACTAACGATGACGAAATCAAATACACCAGCAAGTTGGCCGATGAAATCCTTGCTGTTGTTATGAACGCTGAAAACGTCCCGCCAGAAGCCGCTATCTCAGCTTTAGCCCATGTGGCAAGCTTGATCGCCCTTGAACTAAAGATGCCAGAGCAAGTGTTTGCATACTGCATGACGCACTCTTTTCGCGCCGTCTTAGAAGCGGAACAAGATAAAGAGGTTCACTGATGGAGCATGACACCAATCTGCGTGATCTGGCGTCTATGTTTGCTTTGGCTGGGCTCATCATCCGTAACAGGGAAGATGAAAACCTAGCCGAAGCAGCTCATGACATAGCCGATCAATGGATGAAAGCGCGCAATAAGGAACCCGAAGAAGGACTGGCTGCAATCAAAAAGGAAAAGCGCAATGTCAGAAAACATGAGGATATACGGTAAGCGCTACTGTGCTACGTGTGAGCACCTTAAATCATTAGACAACGGCAAAGTTGTAGACCGCAACAGTAATCGCTGGGTCTGCTTTGATTGCAAACCAGAGAAGAAAAATGTATCGCAACGAAAAAATGCTAAAAGCCGCGAGGCTCCTACCGTGCCAACACTGCGGAGTGAGTGATGGAACAGTGGTAGCCGCCCACAGTAACCAACTGCGGGACGGCAAAGGCCGTGGGCTCAAGGCTCACGACTACCGCATAGCGTCATTATGTTTTAGGTGCCACAGCGACTTAGACCAAGGCTCTAAGATGGATAAAGCCCAGAGGATTGAGATGTGGGAGGAAGCACATCGCAAAACTCTGGGTTTATTCTTTGAGCAAGGGATTATTGGACCTTACTAACTTGTTTGTTAAACGCATCCATCTTTTCTTTGATGGCTTCATCTTTGCGTTTAATCTGGGCCTCGGGGGCATTACGTTCCTTCAAGGCCTTTTTCTCTTTCTTGAGGCGAGCAATCTCATTCTCAACGTAGTTAGCGCGCCGCCACAGTCTGGCTTCAGGTGACTCTTTGTAGTAAGCCTCTACGCCCTTACCCTTCATGTCTTTAATGATCCGTTCGTGGTTGGACATTACCTTGATGTTCTCGTAGAACACGCCTGCAATAGCTGCCGGTGTATTGATGTCGCCATAGAGCTTGCCTGCTACTGGTATTTGATAAGTCTCTACCTTTTCACCAGTGAATAAGCTCTTGACGTATTCGCCCGTTTGAATGGCAAGCTTACCCACACCACCAGCATACTGGCCAGCCACATAACTAATCTGATCCGCCGTAGGACTGACTAAACCTATGCCCTTATCGCCACCACCAGTGATGAAGTTAAGCGCGTAAGCCAAGCCTTGGGACACAAAGTTTGCAGTCTCACGGCTACGCTCATAGCCGGGCGAAGGAGCAAGAGCTTTGTCTTCTCTTGAGATAGGACGTCCAAAGGCATCCCTGTTCTCGGCAATCGCAACGAATGGGTCAACAATGGTTGGTGCCAGTGTCTGAGCAAACGTGCTAGTTCCTAGCGGGTTAACAGAACCAAGTATTGCACCAAAGATATTTGTGATGGTTGTCTGGAGGTCGCGTCTACCATTCATCGCGCCAGCTTGAACCATCATGTACTCGGCGATCAGTCTACCAACGTTAGGGAAGACGTTAAATCCAAGCGGCATTGGGATGGTCAAGTACTTGCCATCGCCTACTGGGATGATCAAGTTCTTAGACTTCACCCACTCAGGAGGCTCATCTGCACCAAGGCCAGCCATCGCCAGAATAGCGGTCTGCATGACGCCAAGGAACATACCGCCGGCAATGATCTTCTTACCGAGGGAGCTTAACTTGATCTTGCCAGTCTTGTCCTTTGTAAACAGTGTTTCAACCAAACGCTTTGTACCTTGGACAGCGGCGTTAAAGAACGCATACAAGGCGGCAATCGTCTGAGTGCTTGCACCCTTACGGTTAAAGTTAACAGTGATGTTCTTAGCTAAACTTGCTGCCTGATCCTCAGACATGTTTATATCTTCGTCCATCGCAGCTTTGAACGAAGCCAAACGGACAGCATTCTCTAGTGCATCGTTATAGTCAGACAGCCAATCAAAGACAGCATAGGCGGCTTGCTTGACGTTGCTACGGCTCAAACGTCCCAGCTCACGGGCAACAATCGTATCTTTACCTTGACCACGGCTGAACTGTTCGCGGAATCCAGTCTGGCCACCAGCTTTTTGGAACCTCTCAAACAGGTCCATCCACTTCTGCATCTCTGGATTTGTGGCTGGTTTACCGCGCAGGACGCGATAGATGGCTCTAACAGCAGTCATAGAGTCAGCAATAACCTGACCCTTTTTATCTGCAAGAGGCGTACTAGAAAGGTTAATAGCCGCACCCTGTAAGTCGCGTGTAAAGTTCCACGCACCGAACACGGGGTTGTACTGGGTATTGACAGCCGCCATGAAGCGGGTGATCTCAGCAACGCTACCAAGTACTTCGTCTAGGTCATTGATGCCGATGTTCTTTAAGGTTTCCACCATGCGCTTGGCGCTTGGGTTGCCCGGGTTAAAGAACACATAGCGGTCTTCACCATTGATACGCAACGCCAATACGTTAGGCGAGTTACGCATGTTTGGATTGATTTCGTACTTGACAAGCCCAGTCTTCTTATCAATCGCACCAGTCTTAGGCTCTTGGAAGATGTTGTTTGCGTCATTGGGGTTCATTCCCAAGGCAACAATCTCATCAATCAACTTGGCCTTGTTCTTGATGGCGTCAGGGTTGATTGGCTTCCAGAAGTTGGGGTTAGGATTCTGAATGGCCAGCGCATACAGCGCCCGTCCAACGCGCACCTTTTCTGCACGGACAATAGCACGTTCACGCGCAAGTGCAAGGCTTCCGATGATGTCGCTGACAGTCTTGAGCGATCCTACTGCGGCTTTAGTAAATGAACCCTTTACAGCAAAGCCCTGACCCATACCACTGCTTGCATTGATAAAGTCAAGCTCGTCAGGCTCACGGTTTAGAGGCACATAGAACGGAAGGCTCTCGCGCCAAGTATCAATTGTGCTTTGCTTTTCCAAGCCGGAGGACACTAACAGCTCTTGAGTGCCAGTAACGATCTCATCAATCTTCTTAGCAAGCTGCTCGTAACTCTTTTTTAACTCTGGAGTTTCGTCCAGAGCATCCATGTAGGCATCTACTTCGTCATCAAACAATCCAGAACCTGCAGGATTGGTTGGGTCACGCTTAAGAATAAATGCGTTACGGGCTTTTGCATGTCTGGCGTGAAGGTACTTGTTGAACTCCTCAAGCGTTACCCCGCGCTTATCCATGTCCTGAAGCAAAGGACGCAAGTCATTCTTCAGGAAGTCTGTAGTCTGCTTGGCCGTTCTACCATGGAACAACTCTTCTTTTAGGTAGGGGTTCCAATTATCCTCAATACGGCCAGACTCATTATTGATGGCTTCAATAACACGCTTAGTGTCGATGTGCTTATCAATGAACTTGTAAACAAGTGTGTCTGTCAACTTTAGATCGTCAGCAGCTTCCCACGTAGACAATGCACCGGGTCCACCTTTAAAGTTTCTGGAGTACAAAGCTTCGCTTGTGGCGTCTGCCATCTCACCAGAGAACGTTTCAGCGTTCTGAAGCAACGCCAAGATGTCGTTGTCAGAGAACTGCAGAGTAAATCCAGAGCTTCTTAACCAGCCACGCACGGCTTTGATGACACGCTGGATGATGCTGTTCTGCATTCCACGCTCTGCCATCATGGCCACGATCTCTTTAGCACGGCGCTCGGGTGATAGGCCGGGTTGTGTGCGGTCTACTTGGGCGGCAATCCCTTGAACAACCTTAGAGGTCTTCTCCAGCTCTTGAACATTCTGGACCATGACCTTCATCAAGTCTTTGCCAAGCATGCCTTCTAATGCAGCGTGACCAATGGCCTCATGCGCCAGCACTTCCTGAACACGCTGGGCGTTTGGTAGGTTATCAGCCACCAAGTAAACAGTGTTACCTGAGAACCAAGCGCCCTCTACATCAGCGGGAGCAGCTGCATCAGGCAAGTTGTCAGCAGACTGAACCACTTTTACATTGATACCCTTGATTGCTTTGATCTGCGCTTCTACATCCTCAACACTCTGGCCACCCTCGGGTATAGCGCGAGAGAACATGCCCTTCTTAGACTCAGAATCATCAAACTCAACCTTCATTACCTCACGGGCAAGTTGACCAGCGTCAGCTTCCACTGTGGCAGGGTAATGCTTGTGCAAGTTTTTAATTAGAAAAATAAGCATTGCTGGGTCTGCAATAACATCCCGCATTGACATCTCATAAGGGCCGCCCTTTTTCTTGGCCAATGAAACGCCTTTGATAGACGTAACAAACTTCTTAGGCGCATCACCAGAGATGGACAACCTAAAGCCAGTCGGCCTGTAGCTGTCTAACGTCAATGTCCAAATGTTATTGGCACCACGAACAACTTTGGTGGTGTAAGAGTTTTTTGAGTTTTCTGCATACGGCACAAAGCTTGGCAAGTTTGGCAGCAGGTACTGTCCCAAACTATCTGCTATGTTTTTGTAATCTTCCATCTGAGTGGAGTCATACTTTTTCCGTAAAATTTCATTCCAAGCAGCTAACGTATATTGCACTGCAGCATTAGCGTTACGCATACGCACAGGCTGATCACTGATAGCAACAGGCTGGTACTTCACAGGCATGATCACGCCAGAGACTTCCTCTGTTTGATTCTGCAGAGTGAACTTCGCAATCTCTCCACCATCTTTGTCAAACAACTGAGCTGCTCGCAAGATGTTGCCAAGTGCAATGTAACGAGTAGTGCGTCCGCCCGTAACTGACTTCAGAGCAAAAAATTCATCCAGCGGAGGCCTACGCATTGGCTGGCTTCGTTCAATGCTTGGTCCCTCAAGGGCAGCCAGCGTAGGAGCAACGCGCCCCTCCGGGATGTTACGCTTAAGGATGATCTGGAAGTTAGAAGGCGAGTATGGGTTGCCAGTCTTTGACTTACCAATCCTTGACTTGTCTACCTTAACGCCGATCACAACAGCAGCTGCTGGCACGTTGTTAATCATGAATGAATCAAAGCCAGTACCGATGGCAAACTGATTCCTCAAGGCGCTTAAAGTCTTTTCTCTGCGTTCACCAAGAGTGGCAAACTGTACGTCCAAAGCTTCTTTTTGCTTCGTTAACTCTGCAATATCTTTTTCAGTAGCTCCGGGTGCGGCAATCGCGGCACTCAAAGCTTGCTGCTTCAAGATGATTTGGTTACGCACTTCAACAAAAACTGTGTTGAGATCAGTATCAATCTCTTCTACAACCTGTTGGGCAGTGCGACCATTCAAGGCTTGGGCAATATCATCTTCAATGTTCTTCTGGGTTGGGATTGAGCCAATCACATCCACGTTGAACTGAGCCATCACCACATCAGACAAGAACGGGTTAGTGCTGTCCAAGCCTTCCTCGATTAGGTTCTCTTTGATCATCTCAGCGTTAAGCGGCAGAACACGGCGCTCAAGGGCGTTTGTTCCTGTCGCATTACGTAACTCAATCTCGGCCAAGTAACTGGCTTCGATAGAGTCAAAGAACTCCTGCTGATCTGAGGAAGACAGAAGGCCAGCTGTACCAGAGGCTTTGTGTGCCAAGTCAGAGCCAGCGGCTTCTGCGGGATCTGCAAATGACTGCTGGGCTAAGAATGCACGGATGTCAGCATGTTCGTTCAGGTACTCGGCAGTAGCAACGTCACCATATCTATTGATAAAGTCAACGCCGTTCACTTTGGTACTGCTAGAGCCACCCGATGTATTTGACTTCAAGCTTGACAACTTCTTACGAAGCATAGCCAAGATACGGCGCTCGGCTGGAATGCCGGTAGCCAACATGGTGAATGAAGGCCATTCAACCTGACCAGTGCGGTGGATACGACCCAACAACTGGATGAATACGCTGATGTCTCCATGAGGCTGGAGCACAACCATGTGGCGTGGGCGCTGATCAAACGCTTCTGTAGATGCGTGTAACGAAATACCAGTTGCACCAGCTGAGTTAATGATCAATACATCAATCGGTCCGTTCTCTGACTCTTCACCGTTCTGGAATGAAGAGATCATTTCGGTACGCTCTGGATTGCTCAGAGCCATGTACTTGGGCTTATCGCCACTGTAATCTACCGCTGTGTTACGACCAGTAATCTCTTTAACTACCAGACGTCTGGCTTTAACTCCGGGCGGTGGTGCGTCACCAACGTTAGTCTTGCCGTCAGCTGTCCACACGTACTTGCCTTCAAGCTGTGTACGCATGTAGTCAATAGGAGCCACAGGCAAATCAGACTGGAAGTCTTTGACCATGTCTGCCAGATTGTCGTAGCCTGCCCTAATTGATGGAGGCATCAAAGAGTATGGGATTTCAACCTTGACGTTGTCTTTTGGATTACCAGTAGCAGACTTCAGCGTGATCTTTCTAGTCGAATCAATCGCTCGTTGAAGCAAAGTCTGCCAACCAAAGTTAGGAATCTCATCGCCTATCTTGATGCCGTTCTTTGCAACAAAGTCATCTAACGCACTACCATTGGTATTCTGCAGACCAACAACAACCTTCTCGCCGTTGTTCATCTTGTCGATCACCATGTCTACGGCGGTCTGAGTCTTGGCAGACAGTAGTAGCGTACCAATGTAGTTGTGGACTACAGAGGTGAATGGATTACCTTTGGCTTCAGCAAAGGCAGTCGGGCCTTCTTTACCAAGCATAGAGCCGGGTGGGCCAAGCGTGTTAATGATCAATGCTTGATTAGAGGGATCCTTTGACCACTCTTTAAGTGCACGGTCAGCGTTAACCAACGCTCTAAGAATGGTTGTAACTTTGTCAACTTCACGGATGTCGCGTGGTGCGTTTGCATCGTCTGTAACAAAGTCCATCTTGACGCCTTCATACGATCTCTCGCGGCGTAACATAGAGCCAGACTCTACTAACATCTCAGAGGAAACCTGTTGCAGGACGTCAGTCTTAACGCCTTTACCAAACAAATTGGTCAGCTCTTCTGGTGTGTTGGCCGCATACCGCAAGTTGGTATGGATGTACAGAGGCATGTTGTCTGGGCGCTTTGCAAACGTAGCAGACAAATAAACCGCTGGTGGTGGTACCCAATCTTCTGGAGTCTCAACGTCTTTGCCAAGCAAATCTATGCCCGTTAGCAATGACATAAAGAATGCGTTCTGACCCCTAGAGTCTGAATCAGACGGTATACCGGCTGCGTTATGCGCTTCGTCCATAATCAGAACAGCTTTGCCTTGGGCAACCAAAGATGCAATAGCGTCTTGACGTTGAGGAGAGCCAGCTCCACCGTTCAGTTGAGAGTAGGCTGTGAACAAAACGTCCATGCCTTTTGGCAATTCACCGTTCTTTTTGATGTAAGCCATCAAATCAGGACCGGCCTTACCTTTGTTCTCAAACACAGTCTTAATCTTGCCACCACCCATATTGCGCTGGATGATGGCATTGTTATTGGTCATGCCAATCTTAAACTCTTCGTGACCAATGTTAATCAAATCTTCGTACATAGATGTGTACATTGAATCATTAACAGTTACAAAGATTGGGATCTTCCCGTTCTTCTTAGCCCAGACAATCATGGCCGCAGCTGCACGACCTTTACCTACGCCGGTGTCATCACCAATGATGAAGCCCTTGCCAAGCTTGTTGGCCTGAATGGCCAGAGCCAAGCCATCAATCTGATAGCCCGCCAATCCCTTGGCCATCTTCTCTACCGATGGGTAGCCCAGCTCACTAGCAACAAACTCATCAATGTTGCCAACTTGTGCTTCTAGGTTCTCGAGTGCAGAGTAAGCATGCTGAGACTGCGCGCGTGGTAAGTAAATGCCATCGCTGGCAAAACGTGACTTACCAAGATAGACAACCCGTGACTCTGTATCAATAGGTTCAGACTGAACAGGGGTCTGGTTCTTTGGGCGCTTCTGTATAACGGTGCGTAGGCTATCTACAAACGTGCGTAAGTGTGCTTTGATGGGTTCACCAAACTTAGTAACAAGCAACGCATACACTTGTTTAATACGTTGTGCTACGTCAGTAATCTTTTCTCCGACAGCTTTCCATACTTTCTGAATGATTGGCTGTACGTTGGCGTAATCTTGATCACCCTTGCGTGAAAACATCCCACTGTTAGGGTCATCACTGGTGTTCTTTGTATCTTGGGCAATACGGTTCAGCGCTTCATCAGCCTGCTTGTCCAAACGTTCTGGGCTGTCCTCTGGCGTGACTTCTTTAGGCACTTCAATAGGCTTGCCGTTCAAAGCGGCATCGAGCTCATCTAACAATGACTCTAGTCCCAATCCTTCCAACTCTTTTGGAATGACTGTAGGACCTTTGGTTACAGGACCCTTGGGCGCTCTTGGTGCGCCTTTGGTTGGACCTTTGGGTGCGCGTGGACCGCCTTTAACTTTCTCTGGCTTACCTAAATCATCAAAAATGTTGTCTAGGTCTAGGTCAGAAAGTCCTCCCAGTTCACCTCCTGATCCTTCGCCGCTAACTCCGCCAGTTTGGGCTCCGCCGGTTTCGACACCGCTGGGTCCCCCTCGTTTACCTTTTCCGCTATCCGGCTGCTGTTCAGCAGTACCAGCTCCACCAGCTGTTCCTCGTCCTCCGCCAGCGGTAGTTCCAGCGCCCCGTCCTGTTTTAGGTAGTTGTTCGCCGACTCCACCGCCCTCTGTAGTCCCCACTCCTGCGCCAGTGCCTCCATCTTCCACCGCACCGCTTGTTGGTACTCCTCCGGCTGGTTGATTGGCACCGCCAGTAGCTGGCTGTTTCTTTCCGGTACCCACCACGACTTGTTCGCTACGATCACTGGTTTGAACATATCTGCTCCAAAGTTCATCAAATGTAGTTATCCGATCAACGGTTGAGTCGATTGGATAAACGTTGTCCGTTTGGTTTCTGCCGGCAATAACTAAAACGCGCAACGGCCAATTCGCGCCTTGTTTACGATACAAGCCACCAGCAATCTCATAGTGATCCGCTACGTTATAGTTCCCATATAACCAGTTCAAGAACACCCGATCTGTGGATGTAATTGTTCCGGGCTTGGGGTGAGCTCCAAGGATCAAGACAGCACGGCCATCGTTAGCCATGGCGCGCAAAGACTTGGCAGCAATCGCTTGATCAAGCGTACCAATCTTATAGTTCTGACCATTCCAAGACGGGACGTTATCAGGCGTAGACAAAGCTCCAAACGGAGGATTTGCCAAGACAACATCAACCTCTTGATCTCTTAGGTCTTTTAATTTCTCAAACGCATCACCATCAATTACGTTACCAATTTGCATCAAACGCATGTTCTCAGCACGATGCGGGTCTAACTCTATCGTTGTGACGTTCTGTGGGTTAGCCGCCACTACCAACATGCCGTTACCACCCGTTGGGTCTAACACTGTTGTAGTGGACTTAACACGCGCCAGCATACCTGCCAAGAAGCCAATAGGCAGCGGCGTAGAGTAGGCGTTATTACTCTTGCTCAGTACAGACTGGACATCCAACGTGGGTTGGTTTTGATACAGGTTAACGATGTATTCGTAGATGGCCTTTGTATCTGAGCCCTGCGCTCGCATGTCAGTAATGACTTGGCTGATGTAACGTGTAGCTGCCGCCTCAAAGTCTTCCTGAGTTTGCTTAAGCTTGACGCGATCACCCTCAAAGTCAGCAATCTTGTATCTTTCAATCTCACGTTGGTCTTTAGCTGGGTTAAAACCAAGCAACTCTGGATTCTGTAAGTAGGCTTTGATGCCGTACTCGGCCAGCTCGCGGTTGTTCTTTGGCCACCAGCCCTGACGCATGTGATAGAACATGGACTCAGCCATTGAGCCGTTCTTAATCTCAGGCCACTTGAACAGACCCATCTCTTCCATGATGACGTCAATGCGCTTGGCCATGTCAATGATGTGCTGGTTGACCTTGCTCATCTGCATGTCAGTTGGCGTTAAGACTCGCTCTTGGCCATCACGCGCTGCCTTAGTGCGTTTAGCTTCGTCTTCAGTTTTAAACCAAACCAAACCACCAGAAGTACCTGAATCCAAGTTATATTGGTCTAAGACTGCGTAACCTAGATCTTCAATTTCGACAATCTTGGTGTCCATCTTGTAGGTCTTGACTGCCAGAGTCTCTGGGTCAATCTGGGTAAGCATCTGCTTATAGACTTCATTGAGCTTTGGACGCTCTTTACCTAGTGGGTAAATGGTGCCGCCATAACCATTCTTCTTGGTAATGTATCCATCAGCAACGGTAGGGCCAACAAGGTATGGGCTGCCACCCTTTGATGCGTCAAACAGCATAGCCTCAAACGCGCGAGACAACAGCTCTACGTCTGTGCCCCAGTAGCGAGGCTCTCTGCCTTCGTCTTGGTCTAACTGCTGTGCGTCTTTAAAGTATTGCGTTGTCTTATCTGAATCTCTGATAACAGGGGCTGTACCCCAGTAACCTTGATTTGAGATGGCGGCAAAGAACGCTTTCTTGGGAGGGAGATTACGGTTGTCTGTGCTACCAGCTGTATCACGCAGAACACCCTTTAGGTAGTTCTCTACTGTATCAATCTCTATCTGTTTCTTAAGGCGCGAGACTGTGCCCGACATTAACAACTTGCCGTTTGGCGTCTGTTGAAGGTTCCAATCCAAGCCGTGCTGCCACTCATGTCCAAGTGATCCATCACCTTTGGTTTTGGTCAGGTTGATTTCATTAAGCTTGGGGAAGTAATGAGCTGCAGTTTTGCCGCCACGACCTTGCGCTCCGATGGCTATCTTGAGCTTCTCGCCCAAGCCCAACATCTTTGGATTGATACCAGAGACATCCGCCAAGTCATACATGGCGTCATAGATGGCGTTAAGGTGAGCAGCTCGCTCAGTCTGGTTAACCCAGTTACCAAAGTCAATACCACCCGGGAAGAAACCAAACGTAGTTACAAAATCGTTTGTATCAACGTCACGACCTTGTCGGTGGTCACGCATGCCACGGCGAACAATGTTACCAAGCTCTGGTGGTACTTCGGTTTCTTTCTTGACGATACGATTAGTTTGATCGGTTGAATCCTGATTAGCCGCAAATAAGTTATCCATTTTGTTAAACAGATTAACCAAAGCATTTGCTGATAACGTATTACGTAGCTTTAAGCCGTCTTCGGTGTACTTTGCAGATGAGCCACTTGCTTCCGCATCTTTGATGTATTTCCCTCTCAGCGCCTTATCTAGTTCACCAACACGGGCGTGTGAGTCAAAGACCGCCTGCAAGCCTTGGAGTGCATCAACATAACTCTGCAAGAGCTTTTGTATTTCCTCTTGCTTACCTTCTTCTAAAGCAAGCTTAATGGCTTGACGGCTACCAGTCCTGTCCGATACACGGACTATTCTGTTTTCTTTTATAGCCTTTAGCAGGTAATCAGACGCCGGCATGACGTAGCTTACGATGCCCTCTTTGTACATCATTGCACCAAACGAATTGTCTTTGTTTGAGTCAATGTCAAGTAACGTATCTTTGGCAACAGCCGCCAACATCTTAGAGATCTGGCTGTCTGTAGCGTCTTTAGGAGCTGGGGGTGCTGTGACTTTACCCTTGCGGTTTTTTACAAACTCAGCACCACCGCCCTGAATACTTATTTTTTCAGGCTTGTATAACGCTGATATAGTGACGCGCTCTGGTCCTGTGTAGGATGGATCATCCGTAGCAGAAGGGATAGAACGATCAGTAATACGGAAGCCAAACTTAGTTAATGCCTCTTCAATCTTAGAAACATTTGGCAAGTCAACAGGAATACGCAACAGACCTTCTGCAGGAAAGATGATTGGGAAAAGGTCTTCTGCTACAGCGTTGCCGTACAGCAAAGTTGAAACCTGATCAGCATTACCCTCTTCCATAGCAACCTTCATAGGCTGCTTGTTAAATTCCTCGAGCTTTTTCTTTTGCTCGTCAGCGGCTTTCTTCTCTTCTTCAGCTTTGGCTTTTTCTTCAGCAGCTTTAGTCTTCTCTTCTTCAGTAAGCTTTACCTTGGGTGGCTTGGGCTCTTTAGCACCACCAGTAGGGGCTTCACCAGCAGGCTCAGATGGGCCTCCAGCGGGCGCAGATGGACCGCCTGTAGGTTTGGGTTCACCTTCAGCAGGCTTTTCTTCTGCGGGCTTTACTAACTCTTCTGTAGGTGTTTCTTCGGCAGGCTTTTCTTCAGCGGGTTTCTCTTCCGCTGGCGCTTCCTCGGCTGGCTGTTCAACATCAACAGGCTTTTCCTCCGATGGCTTCTCTTCAACTGGTGCCTCTGGAGTCTTCTCTACAGTTCTACCCTTGGTGATCCTGTCAATCGTATTGCGAATGTTCTCAACGGCCTTTGCGTCACCATTGGCTGCAGGAGACAACCCTTCATTAGGGTTTATACCTAGCGCCTGTGCAGTGGGCAGTTGACCCATTTGAGAACGAATGTCTCCAATTGTGGTGTTCAGCTCATCCGCAGCTGCTTTAAGTTCGGGCGAGTTATAGAAGTTGTTGATGTCTTCTTCACTACCCTTGTTAAACCAACCGTCTGGACCATTACCAAAGTATGGGTACCACTGGCCTGTAGGTACATTCTTTTTACCGCCACTACCAGTGCTGATATAGAACGGAACCTTGACACCATTAACCTCTTTAACTACAGCAACACGCCTGTTAGTTACGAACGGCTCTGTAACAGTGGTAGAGATAGCTGGCTCTTTTGCAGGTTCTTCGGCAACTGGTGCTGCAGGGCCTCCGGCTGGAGCTGATGGACCGCCTGTAACTTCGGGAGTTTTACCGGCTTGCTCTTGATTAAAGGCAAGACGTTTAGTAATTCGCGAGGCTATTGATCTTACAGAGTCGGGTGAAATGCCTGACAAATCAGAATACTTATTAGCATTGGCTTGCAACTCTGCTGCATACTCAGCCGCTTTTTCTGGTTGATTATCTGCAAGCCTTTCAAGGAAAGCTCCTTGCATGGCAACAGGATCTGCTTGCGTATTAACTGAAAGAGGGTTCTTTCTTTGCCTAATATTTGAATACTCAACAGCAAGTTTTTCTGCGGAATCAATCTTTGCAACCTCATCGTTCATCAACTGATTAGATTTTTCAAAGACTTGAGGCGTAGGCTGCTCTGGCTTGACTACTACAGGCGCGGTTGGACCACCAGTTACTACAGGAGCAATAGGTGCTTCAGGAGTTTGTACAATTGGCTCTACGGGTTTACCCTCAAGCTCACCCATCATCTGGCCTATGTCTTGGCTTTCATCCAAAACTTGCTGGATTAACTCAGTGCTTGGCGGTTGCTCTTCAGCAACTACTGGCTCTGGAGCTGCGGGGGCTGGTGCAGTGGGTTCCACGGGGGTAACGGGAGCTGTTCCCGCTGGAGCCGCCTCATCTGGGGGAACTCCAAGTATTTGTTTGTTCTCTGCAAGCAAGCTCTCAAGGCCGCTTTGTGGTTGGCCAGTTTTACGCAGACTACCAATACCACCACCAAACGCACCCATGCCCATACCGGCCAACATGCCCATGGCGGATGCTTCAGCAACGCCGTCCATGAGTGGCCTGTCCATGGCGTAGTTCATCCACATCTGCTCTTGCGCTGACTGTGGTAACTCTTCAAACACACCCTCAGAGATACCAGAGCCCGTGGCTTTCAGGGCAAAGTCTCTTACTGATTTGCCAACGCCCTGCTTGGCTTGTCCGGCGGCTTGGCTTGCACCACCAGCCAACAATGTATCTATGTCATCAAGGCCAAGCTTATTAGCCAACTTACCGCCAGCCGCACCAAACGCAGCTGTACCAACGCCAGAACCAACGGCAGATATGACTTGCTTACCAGACAACAACTTGTCTTTGGATTCCTGACGCATTTGCTCTGCAGCCGCACCAGCACCAATTAAGCCTTCGCCTGCGGCACCAGCGGCCACAGCGCCAATTTTAGGAGCTACCTGCAATAAGCCTCGAGCAATACCAGCACCACCAAGCATTTGTGGCAGTGACTCACCAGCTGTCGTAAGGATCGTGCTGGGGTTTTGAAGAGCTGCTTTGGCTGTGGGTAAGAAACCTTGGGCTTCTCTAACCTTGCGATTAGCCGCTTGTTGAGCCTCAGACAAATATGTGTCAAGGATCTCTCTGGCTTCTTTGGGTTTAAAGCCAGCCTGCTCAAGAAGCTTACCGGCGTAACCCATTGTGGGTAGATCAAGTAAACCAACCATTGCTTCAGGCAAACCAATAGCGCCCTTTAACAATGTTATACCAACGTCCTTGGCTGTACCGCCTACTGTTCTTTCGTATCCCTGTGCTTCTCTAGCCGCAACTTGAGCGCGGTACTCGTCCGCAGTCATCGTGTTTGGTGCGCGTGGTGCAATAGACTCAAGACCGGCAGGAGGAGCTTGCACGGGTTGCGTGGTCGGAACAATCTCCCATTGATTGCCAACTAAATATGCTGTTTCACCCTTATCGTTCTTAGCGACCTGCGCTGGAGGTACCCATTGATTGTCAACAAGGAACAATACCTCCCCAGTCTGGGGATTAACAGCACGTTGCATAACTAAATCCTAATTTATTGAACTACTTTGAACCCGGGAGGTAATGGTACCTCAGTTGGCTTTACAGGGCTAGTGGCTTTTGGTCCATTAAAGAATTTATCCCAGAATCCTTGTTCGGTAACTGGCTTTTCACCAGCGGCAGGTCGTGCCACTTTAGGAGGTGGTGCAATTTTGTAATTGCCTTTTGCATCAGTGGGATAGTAAGACAGAGCAATATCACGCATGGCGTCAAGAATCTTGTAATACTCATCACTACCAATTTCCGCATCTTGCAGTTTTTTAGCTGCAACTTGATAAGCAGGGTCCCTAAGAGCATTGGCTTGAATTTTAGTTAACTGTTTATCTTCAGCTGAAGGACGGTCTTCACGATCAAACGCAGCCCTTTGAGCAGCCGCACTAGCTGTGATGGCAGAGTTTTTTTCTTGCGCTCTGTTATGACGCTCTTGTTCTGCGCGTTGTCTGCGTGTATCTGCAAGAGTAAGAACATCTTTAGCACGAAGACCTTTAATCTCTTGGATCTTACCTTCGCGAGCATTGATCTGATCTTTAAGCTTGGCGGCCTCATCAAACCGGCCTTCAGCAAACGCACGTTGCATCTGCTCAATATCAGATTGAAGCTTCATTGTCTCAACAGTCTGGGCACGTTCTAAAGCCTGCTGTTTAGCGGCACGTTCTTCAGAAGCTTGTGTAGCAGCGTTATAAGTCTTACCAAAACCACCAAATGCAGCTCCAATGCCTCCCATGCCCTTCTGACCACGGGTAGCTTCACCAGCGGAAATTAACGCCTGTGACAAAGCGGCAAGACCTTGCCGGCCTTCACCCTCTTGGAACCTTGATCGTTGAGCTTGATTTTGTTCTTCAAGCTTGGCAGCCAATGCAGCTAACTTTTCACCGGGGATTTTGTTAAGCAAAGCGCCCATTTCTGGATTTGCTTCAGCAAACTTCTTGCGTTCTTCCTCACGATTAACTGGCATAGGCAGGCCAACTTTGCCCGCCAACTGATCTCTCATGATGGCATTTGCTTCGGACTCTGGCAACTCAACAAGATCACCTTCAGCAAACGCCACAATACCACCGGGCGCGTAGTTAAACATAGGGCGTTTAGTTGGCAAGTTAGTCAGTCCACCACCAGCCATCCCGGGTGCACCAGCGGGAATAGCGCCGGGCTTAGACATTTGTTGTGGGGGCATAGGACGAGCCGCTTGTTGCACAGGCATAGGCTGCATGCGAGGAGCCATCTGGGGCTGTGCGGCAGGCATGGGTTGAGGCATACCAGCGGGATTTATCCTCATGTTCATACCCTGACCAATGCCGGGTAGTCCAACTTGCTGGGTTAACTCGCTCTCAAGCTTTTCTTTAACAGAAGAGTCTGGTGCTTGGGCTGCACGTTGCTCCATAGACTTTCGGCGGTTCATCTCGCCAAGAGCCATGTACGGGGGAACCTGCGGGTTCTGCCCATTAGCGTAAGCCATGATTGCCTGAGTAGGCAGATCTTTTAAGTGCTCTTGGATTTGAATAAGATTCATGATGTCTTTGGTCCTAAATCAAGGCCGAGGCTGGTTAATAAGTCGCCTACGTTTTTGTATCCTAATGCAGAAGCCGCCGCTGTGCCGCCGCCTAGTACTGATAACAGTGAGCCAATGCCAGACATCTGGCCGGGCGTATTAGTGACTGCACCAGTGGGTAGACCAGAGATCATGTCACGCTGGAACTGTACTTGCTGATATGGATACTGACGTTGCTTTTCAAACTCAGCCAGATCAGCCGCTGTGCCTTCAGCCGTAATACCGCGCTCAACATTACCGCCTGCAAGCTGGGCTTGGATGTTACCAAGGTTTGCAGTATTTAATGTGTTACCAAGCTGGCCTTGGGCTTGAGCACCTTGTAAACCAGTCTGCAGACCCTGCAAACCAAAGCCAGCACCATACTGAGCTTCTTGCATTTTGCGTTGCTGGTCAGCGTTGAACTGCTGTTGTGCATTGTTAAATGCGCTGCTGTAGCCTTGGCCAGTAATGTTGGCTTGTGTGTTAGCAAGGTTTCGCTGTGTCTCTGCATCAAGGATAGCCTGACGAGATCCACCAAACCCACCGGCCTGAGTCATCTTGGCAGCGTTCTGCTGTTGGGTAATCTGTGATTGACGGCGGGCTTCATCCAGTTGAGGATTAAGTGAGGCCTGCAGATACGGGTTCATGTAGTTCTGAGCCTGAGTAGCATCGAACGATTGAGTCGTAGGCGTGTAAGACAAACCCTGCGCTTTGGTTGCAATGTTGCCAGCCGTAGTAGCCGCATCACCCATGCTAGACGGCATTGTTAAAGAACCAAGACCTTGGAAAGCCGTGTTCTGTAAGTTGGATGCACCAGCTGTCAGTGGCCCTTGGTAGGTCTGATAGGGCGATTGGGATAGGGCTTGAGCCTGTCCCAAGTAGTTAGTAATATACGGCGAAGCCCAATCGGCTAGGCCTTGGGTGTTTGTCGATCCTGTGGGTAGGGTTTCTCCGGCCATAACAACTCCTTAAGCGGGTAAATATTTTTGCGCTTTTGTATCAGCAGCAACGTTTTTAGTCTTGCGGCGCGCCTTCTGGACGCGATCCATCATGGCGTATAGCTTCTTAGCGCCTGCCTCTGTAGAGCCATTACCTAGTTCGGAAACGATTCTTGCCGGTACAACAAACTCACCTTCTGCCAAGCGGGCTGGTTGTTTACCACCGATTGTCGCAGGAATTGAGTCTGATACACCATCACCGGGGCCACGTAGTAGACGGCCACCATCTGAGTAACCACCCAGATCAGAGATGCCACCACCGCCGTACATCATTCCACCGCCTGCCGCCTTTTGGGTATAGGTAGTGGGTGAAAAGTAGTTAACGCCACCAGCTCCGGGACGCGCCTGTGAGCCAGAGATTGCTCCATACGGAAGCTGTGTACGATTGGCCTGTAACGATGGGATAGTGCTACCTGCACCTTTAGAACCACCGCCACCCTTATTCATCATGGCCATCAAAGCCAACAATGCCATGAGCATATTGTTGTTGTCTTTTTTGCCAGTTGGTGTTTTAGGTGTTGTTGGTGTTTTAGTTGTTACTACGTCTTTAAGAATTGTTTTGGTATCTGTTTCAATTCTTTTATCGTTGACATCAACTTTCTTACCGGTATCAGTGACCGTTCCGTCTTTATCAACTTTTAAAACTTTTCCGTCACCAGTGATAACAGTCTTTGTGCCGTCAGCATTGGTAATAGTTTTGCCACCACCGGGGACATAGCCTTTACCGCCCGTTGCATCCACGTAACCAGAGCCTTTAGTATTAAGTGTTCCGTTACTGACCAGCGCATCTGTCTGTTCTTTGGTTAAGAACGAGCTTTCACCAGTGGTTGGGTTAAGGATTGTGGCTGTACCATCGTCATTCACCATAACTCTGTTAGTGCCAACTGTTTGATATTGACTACCAAACCCACCAGCTGGGTTAAAGTTTTGATTGAACTCATCAAGATACTTGGTTACATCAGCGCCACCAAAGTCTTGGTTTTTATCGCTTAAAGACTCCATCAAACCTTCGCGCTTGGTAATCTCATCAGTAGACAAGCCTTGGTTGTACAAAGATGCCCAATCTGTTTTGGCCAAATCTTCAGCAGAATTACCACCAAGAAGTGATGCAATGTTAAAAGCACCTTCACCAGCATCTAAGCCTGATGTATCTATTCCAAGCTTCTGCCCAAAGTCGCCTTCAATATTACTAAAATCAATTTCTCTTCCGTTGCCACCTAATAAGCTGGCAATGTCAAAAGCTTCTGGGCCTAAGTCCAAACCAGATAAATCAATTCCACTATCGCCACCCACTAAAGCAGATAGGTCAATTCCCTCAAGGCCGGACAGATCCATCGCACCGGGGCCAGCGTCTAATGACCCAAAGTCGATCCCACTGTTACCGCCCAGTAAACTAGAAATATCAAAAGCACCTTCGCCAGCGTCTAGGCTACCAAAATCAAATTCTTCACCCATATCAATCTCCAGTTAATGAACCAAACACCCTGTTAGCCGCCATGTTCTTGCCGGTGCCTAACAAAGAATTTCTGACCATTGGCGCTAGTGATCCTGTGTTACCAGTCAATAACGCCGTTACCAATTGAGCCCCCACATTAGGAGCCGCCTTACTTAAATACTCTTCAACCAGTGACGGGTTCTCGCTTTTAGGAAGCAAGCTTGAAATACCCTCGGAAGTTCTGCCGCCAACTTCTGATAGAGCCGTATTAACCAGTGCTTGCTGGGGAGTTGCTCCGCTTAACAGGTTGGACGTCCCAGTTTGAGCCAGCTGGCCTTCTTTGCCGCCAATAGCATTACCCACAACACCAGACAATTTATCAATCAAAATAGCTGCTAGAGGATTGGGCGACATTAGATAAGGCCCATACTCCTTGGCGTAATCCATGAAACCCTTTTGAGCCGGCATACTTCCATTGAGCTGGTTCAAGTAAGCCTGATCTACACTGGACAACTGCGTGGCACCCGGCCCCATATCCATAGATCCAAAGCCATATTGACTCATATCAATAGGAGGTGCGGCGTAGTTAGCTGGCGCCATGTCGGGCAAGTTAAGCAAGTTGGGCGTGAAGTCCATACTGCCAAAGTCAAAATTAGACGGCATTTGATCCTGACCGCCGTAGCTGTCAAGCATATCGTCAAAGTTATATTCTTCGTTCATATTAAGCCGCTTGCGTCATTTTTTTCAACATTGCTTCACGGATTGCTGGGGGCTGCTTATTCAGCATTTTTGCCACCAAGCTACCATTTAATCCATCAAAGGCGCTCTTATCTGTGAGTGTATTCTTGTTGCCATTCTTTATCAAGCCGGGCAATGATGCAAGACCCCCGCCAGCTTTACCAATTACGTCATTGGTTAAGTTGAACTTCTGGGCTATTTGTGCAATTGCCATTGGATTCTTAGACTCTAGGGCTTTGATTACAGCCAAACCTTTAGCAGCTGTTGCGGCATCTTTGCTTCCGGACATCTGGGCACCAATGTTTGCCAGTGATACAAGGTCTTTGTTATCAATGGCTTTAAGAGCAGACGCACCAGTAAGCAAGTCTTTGGTTGATAAGTTGCCAACAACATTTGCGCTAGGATTAAACGCATCTGGGCCAAACAAATTCTTATTGGAAGCCAAACCCGCGCCACTCATGGCCAGACCCAAAATATCTTTGTTGTCTATGGCATTTGCCACATTGGCAATTTTAGAAGCCGAATTAATGTTGTTCACCGTACCTGCATTAGCGCCAAGCTTGCCTGCAACATGACCAGCCAT
>Ga0181343_1000225_pt1 | contig 27228 bp, 29 predicted proteins | sample Su13VDMLBSD_FD_130110 | JGI IMG/M metagenome (GOLD analysis project Ga0181343, IMG submission 130110) | Freshwater viral communities from Lake Michigan, USA - Su13.VD.MLB.S.D | ecosystem: Environmental > Aquatic > Freshwater > Lake | place: USA: Michigan | collected 2013-07-15
CCTTTCGGGTTGCCGTATTGGCTTGTTGACGGTCTCAATATCGCACATCGCGGATTGTATGTCAAGCGGGATACAAGTATTGTTTGGTCGCTTGTGCGTTACTGGATTATGCTTAATTGACATTCCCTGCAAATCACCGCATAAACGCCACAATGCCGACACAAGCGCCCGAGGCCCAACAGCCTTCCGGGCGCTTCTGCTTTTAAGGGCTCCATGAACACCGAACGCCGCGTCACACGGGTGCAGCTTCTATCGACCGCCGCCCTTGTGCTTGCCGTTATCGCTGTGGCCCTGCTGAAATGACCGAAGACCTAGACGACCTCGAAGCCGACGAAGCCGATATCATCCTGTGCGATTTGGTCGACCTCGCGCTTGAGTACGGCATATCCGCGCTTGAATTGGTCAAAATCGCTGTTGAGCGCATTCCTGAGCTTCACGCCCAGGCCATGGCAGACCTGCCCCGCCATTAGGAGACGCACTATGCGAGCATGGATCAAGCGTCGCTATGACCAATACACGCCGCACGGCAAGCTCTGGCTTACCATTGGCGTTGGCGCTCTCATTGTTGATGTGATCATCGGGTTTGTGGCTGGCTTCTCGCAGGCGACGATCTGGCACGGTCTTGGCTTCGCGCTTCTGGCTGCCGGCTTTGCCTTTCTGCCGGATGCCGCTTACGAGGAATTTGACGCCGGCCGCTACCTGACGGCGATCATTGTTGCGCTGCTCTGCCTGCCGCTTGGCCTCAAGGCGTTTGAACAGCAGGTCACCTATTCTGCCGGCATGCGCCATGGCGAAATCCAGCACACGCAGATTGTCAACGCCCGCCACAGCGGTGCTCAGCAGGCCGTCGAAGAAACCCGCACCAATTTCAAGTTGTTTCAGGATCGGTTAAAGGCCCTGCAGGCTGAACGCACGGCAGCTATGGAAAAAAACCCATGGCTGACGACGGTGCAGGCCGACGCCTTGCGGGATCAGGTCAAGACACTCGACGACAAGATTGCAGCCGAGATTGCCGGTGGGCGCGGCGGCCGCGCCAAGGGCTGCAAGGCGGAATGCGAAAAGCTGAAGGACGATCGCAACAGGGTGCTAGGCCAGATCGCAGCCGCTGAAAACCTCACGGGCCTCGATGCAAAGATTGCGGAGCTAAACACGCAGATTGCCGCGACTAAGGCCGTGCTCGACAAAGAGCGCAACAAGGCCGACACGGCAGAGCATCGCGACTCGCTTAATCTGTCCGTTGCCAAGTTCACAGCTCAGATCGTCAACATTGCGCGCGGCGATTCTCCGACCGAAGCCATTAACGCCGATGAAGTGGCGATCCGTTACGCAACGCTTGGAAGCGCTGGCCTTGGCTCATTCACCCTGCTGGTGCTTGCCCCGCTTGGCATCTTCCTCGCCGGCCGTCGCCGCCGCAAGGAAGACCACCAGGCAGACATCGCCCCGCCTGTGACTGTCACCCCAGCCCCAATAGTCTCACACGCCATGATCCAACACGAGCCAGCCCGCCCAGCTGTGATCCACACCCGAGAGACGATCAAAGACGCAACGCTGCGCCGCTGGTCGGTGAGGGATGAGGTCAGCAGGATGCTGCGGGCCGCTTGATTATTTGAAATAAAATCAAAGGAATTCAAACGTGCGCGGCGGTAAGCGACAAGGCGCAGGACGCAAGAAAGGGTCAGTCACTCAGGCCACCGTTTACCGCCAAGAGATGCTGGCCAAAGCCGCAAGCGAAGGTTTGTCGCCTCTTGAGTTCATGCTTGGCGTGCTGCGCAACAGCGAAGCGGCGTTTAACGACCGTTTCGAAGCAGCCAAGGCCGCAGCGCCTTACGTTCACCCGCGCCTTGCGGCTGTCGAGCACAGCGGGAATGAAGAGAAGCCGCTCGGAGTTCAAATCTTGACCGGTGTTCCTGCCAACCTGATTGCACATGCAGACGGCGACGACACAAGCCCGCCAAAAGGTCATTGACCTCGGGTACCGCCCTCGCGACCAGTTCTTAGAGTTCCACGCACGCAAGCAGCGTTGGGCCTGCCTTGTGGCTCACCGTCGCGCCGGCAAGACCGTCGCTTGCGTCATGGACCTGATCGACAAGGCACTGCGCTGCACCAAGCAGGATGGCCGCTTCGCTTACGTGGCTCCGCATTGGAACCAGGCCAAGGACGTTGCGTGGTTATACGTCAAGCGCTTCACGGCCCCTATTCCTGGGGTGAAGCTCAATGAGAGCGAGCTGTATGTGGAGTTCCAGCACAACGGGGCTCGAGTTCGTCTTGCTGGTGCGGACAACTACGACCGGCTCCGCGGCGCATATCTGGATGGCGTGATCCTCGACGAGTACGGCGACATGCATCCGGCAGCATGGCCCGAGGTCATCCGTCCCATGCTCGCTGATCGGAAGGGCTGGGCAACATTCATCGGCACCCCAAAGGGCCGCAACGACTTCTACGCCAAGTGGGAGGAAGCGACATCGAGGCGTGATGGCTGGTTCAGCCTGATGCTGACCGGCTCGGAAAGCGGGCTGCTCGATGGCGACGAGCTATCCGACATGCGGGCTACGATGACGCCCGAGCAATATGAACAAGAGATTGAGTGCAATTTCAACGCTGCCGTCGTCGGCGCGTATTACGGCAAAGAGATCGTTGCAGCCGAGCGCGCCGGCCGAATTACGGCGGTTGAGTGCGATCCAGCGCTGCCTGTCTTCACCGCGTGGGATCTTGGTATCGGCGACAGCACAGCAATCTGGTTCTTTCAGATCGCTCCCGATGGTCTACGCGTCATCGACTATTACGAGGCGCATAGCCATGGCCTGGACCATTACGCAAGCGTGCTGGCAGACAAAGCCTACAGATACGCCGACGATTGGGTGCCGCACGACGCCAAGGCTCGAGAGCTTGGAACAGGACGCACGCGCGTTGAAACGTTGCAGCTTCTGAAGCGCAAGCCGAAATTGGTGCCAGCGCACACGGTTATGGACGGCATCAACGCGGCCCGCATGTCGTTCCCGAAAATCTACATCGACGCGGTTCGATGCAAGGCGGGTATTGAGGCTCTGAGGCAGTACCGAGCCGACTTCGACGATAAGCTTAAGGTGTTCAAGAACGCCCCGAAGCACGATTGGACCAGCCACGCCGCCGACGCCTTCCGCTACATGGCCATGGCCTGGAAGGAAATGCGTCCCAAGCCGCCAGAGAAGCCAAACAAAACGCACCTTGTCTTCGAATCCACGCCGCAGGGCTTGCGCCAGAACATGACCGTGAGAGAGATCATCGAATTGAAACGTCGGAAGCGCCTCGCTGATGAGTGATCGCGACGGCCAGCAGATCGAAACAGACGCCAAAGCCGTTGCCCAGGGCGCAGAGCCTGGCGACGTTTGGCTAAAGAAGATCAAGAAGGCCAAGAAGGACGAAGAGGCTTGGCGCAAGGACGCCGAGAAGGCCATTGCCGTGTTCGAAGCGGACGAAGAGCAATGGTCCAAGACGGGCGCCAAGCCGGTTTCGTTCAACATCTATCACTCCAACATCGAGACTATGGTTCCGGCTGTCTACAATTCGACGCCGATTCCTGACATTCGCCGGCGCTTCGACGATCCAGACCCGATCGCCAAGGCTGCGGCTGACGTGATCGAGCGGGCACTCTCCTACACGGTTGACCAATATGAGTTCGATGGCGTGATGCACGCTGCGGTTCGTGGCGCTCTGATCGGTGGCCGTGGCGTCGTTCGTGTGCGCTACAAGCCAATGATGACGCAGCAGCCAGACCCGGCAACACAGCAGCCTGTTGACGTCAAGGGCTACGAGGAAGTCATTTGCGAGCTTGTGCCGTGGGATCGCTACATCCGCGGGCCGGCGCGTTCATGGTCAGAGATGCCGTGGATCGCCTTTGAGCACGATTTGACGCAAGACGAAATCGCCGAGCTGGCTGATCCCGAGACGGCCGAAGGCGTCAAGATGGACGGCGAGAGGGGCGACAAAGACGACGCCAAGCCAGACGCCGGCATCTACAAGACCACCAAGGTTTACGAGGTCTGGGACAAGAAGTCCGCAACGGTGTTCTTCCTCGAGGACAAGAAGGCAGCACTGCCGCTGAAGGTTGAGCCCGATCCGTTGCAGCTGCCGGGCTTCTGGCCCATCCCGCGGCCGCTGCAGCCGTTGATGCGCGAGACCAGTCTCACGCCGATCTGCCCCTATACCGTCTATGCGTCTCTGCTCGACGAGCTTGATTCCGTCACCAAGCGCATCAGCAAACTCGGGCGACAAGTTCGGGTTCGCGGCATCTATGACGCCGAGCTGAAAGCTGATCTGCAGTCGCTGATGAATGCCGACGACGGCACGTATCTGCCGGCAGAGGACGCCACACGGTTTGCGCAGGGCGCGGGCGGGCTGGAAAAGGCCATTGCTCACTTCCCGATAGAGCCAACGGTCCTAGCCTTGCGCGAACTGTACACGCAGCGCGAGCAGATCAAGCAAACGATTTACGAAGTCACCGGCATTGCTGACGTGGTCCGCGGCGCAACAGAGGCCAGCGAGACGGCCACGGCGCAGCAGATCAAGGCGCAGTATGCGGGTCTTCGGGTGCAGAACCTGCAGAAAGAGGTTGCCCGGTTCGCGCGCGACATCTTCCGCATGAAGGCGGCGCTGTTCTGCACGCATTTCTCGACCGAAAACCTGTCGATGATGACAGGCATCGATGCGAGGCAGGCTGAGCCTATCCTGCGGTCTGATGCCATGCGGTCGTTCAGGATCGACATTGAGACTGACAGCACCATTCGCGGGGACGTGACCCGCTCGCTCGATCAGATTAATCAGTTTATCCAGGGCACGGGTGCATTCGTTCAATCGGTCGGAGCCATGGCTCAGGCTGTGCCAACCTTGATTGGCCCGATGATGGACGTTTACGCGGCATTCGCGCGTAAATTCGACCTCGGCAAGCAGGCTGAAGACGCCCTCGACAAGATGCCACAGCTGGTTCAGCAGTTCATGCAGCAGCAGCAAGCGGCGCAACAGCAACCAAGCCCTGAGGTGCAGAAAGCGCAGATCGAAGCCGAAGCGCGCAAGGCTGAGATCGGTCACAAGCAGCAGGCCGCTCAGATGGACATGCAGTCCAAGCGCGAAACCCACATGCTCGAGCTGCAGCACAAGACCGAAGCGCACCAGGCAGAAATGCAGATGAAGCGCGAGGCGCAGTCCCTGGATCTGAAAGCCAAGGAATACGGCGCGGCCATCGATCTGCACTCAAAGCGCGCCGCGACCGAGTTCGCCGACCACGACCGCCAAGGCCAGCTAGGTCACAAGCAAGAGCTTTCCCGCATCGACATGATGAAGGCAGAGCGCGAAGCGGGCGTTACGGCAGAGGGCGAAGCAACTGGCATGGCCAAGACCATGGAAACCGTTGCGACGGCGCTTGTGCAGGCGCTGGTCGCGATTGCCGACGAGGTCAAAGCTGGGAATGAGGAAGTATTGAAGGCCGTCAAGGCCCCGAAGACGGTCAAAGTCAATCGCGACAAGGCGGGGCGGGTTCAAGGCGCTGTGATCGGCGCAGCTAATGAGGCAGGCTAATGCCAGCATCCACATTCACGACCGTCGACGATTTGTCAGAGCAGATCGGCAAAGCGGTGCATAATTTCGCGTCGCATACGTTCAAGGTGGCTTTGACCAACTCAGCCCCAAGCGCGAGCAATACAATCCTATCAGACATCACGCAAATAAGCGCGGGCGGCGGCTATACGGCTGGCGCTGGTGGTGGTTACACGCTGTCTGGCGTCGGTTACACAGAGAGCAGCGGAACAGCGACTTTGACGCATACCGATCTCGTTATCACGGCGACCGGCGCGAGCGTTGGGCCGTTCCGCTATCTTGTTTATTACAATGACACAGCGACATCGCCGGCCGACGCGTTGATTGGGTGGCTCGATTACGGGTCTGCCCTGACGTTGGCCGACACGGAGACGCTGACAATTGACGTCGGCGTGAGCGGCGTCCTGCAGGTGACCAGCTAACCCGTGGCCAACCTAATCTCTAACGCCTCGTCAACGTGGACTGGCGCTGCCACATGGGCGTTGGTGGAGACTGGCACTGGCGCCACACAGACGACTCGCTCGTCTGCAAGCACCACGACGACGAGTTATGTCTACTCGTCGGCTTTCACCGGCACCAACACTAACGTCGTCGATGGCGTCTTGCTTTACATCGATCGAGCGACCACGTCGGGCACCTTTTCTGTTGCGCTGTCTGAGGACAACGGCACGACGGCAACACGAGAGGTCACGATCGACGCAAGCGACTTAGGTGCGAACCCCGGCTGGGTGTTCTTCAAGTTTGGCAGCACGCTAACGCTCGACGGCGGGACTGATTACAAAATTGGCATCAAGGGCAGCAGCGCCGGCAACGTCGACGTTTACCGCGATGCAACAGCCGGCAATTGGACCCGCCTCCTGCGCCGCACTACGGCGGCTACGGCAGCGGCAGCAGATAACCTTTACATTGTCGGCGAGTGGACGGCGGCGGGCACGGGAACAGACATCACCGTCACCATGAACAGCACCGCAGCAACCGATTACGGCACGCTCGACATTGGCGATAGAGGTATTCTGACGTGGGGCACGACGGCTGCAACGAATTACATTCTGCAGCTTTCCGGCGATCTGAACGTATGGGAAGGCGGGGTCTATAATCAGGGCACGGTGGCGACGCCGATGCCTAGAGACTCCACGGCAACGCTGCAATTTGATTGCGCGGCCGATGGCGGTTTTGGTCTCATCATAAACGCTGGCGGCACGGCTGTGCTTCAGGGGCAAAGCCGCACGAGCGGCAAGCTGATCGACCGCTGCAAGCTCAACACAGACGAGGCGATCGCATCGACATCGTTAGGCGTTGATACTGATACTGGTTGGCTGGATAACGACCGCATCGCAGTGGCCACGACGACGCGGACGGCAACGCAATGCGAGACGGGAACGTTAAACGGCGCCGCAGGCGCAAGCACGTTGACGGTTGACGGCTTCGCTGGCGCTGGCGGTGGTCTGGCTGCAGCTCATAGCGGCACGTCGCCGACGCAAGCCGAGGTCGCGCTGCTGACGCGAAATGTGGTGGTAAGAAGCGTATCAACGTCGTTCATGTCGTATGTCTCCGCAAACCTAGCCGCAAATCTTGACGCAGATTGGGTGGAGTTTCGGTATTTGGGAGAAAACGCAGTAGGCAAACGCGGCGTTGAGCTAGCGACGCAAACGGGCACCGTCACGCTGGATTATTGTTCCATTTGTGATTGCGAAGATGGCGGCTTGTATATCTCTGGCACAACTCTTTCCGGCTCGCTGACGATCAACGACCTTGTCATGTACAATTGCGCTAACGTGAATGGAACGTCGGCAATTACGGTCGCCGCCACAACGGGCGTGCCGGTCCTGAATGACGTGCTCGTTATCCGCATACCAAGCACATCAACAGGTGTAGCGCTCAATGACGTTGGGCTTACTATCAACGGACTAACAGTCGCTGGCGCGACTGGAACCGCGATCGTCACGGCTGAAGCGAGCGCGTCCAATGGATCGTGGAGCAATTTCACGGTTCACGGAAACAACTCATCCGGCATGCAGATTGCCGCCGGCAGTCTCACAATGCCAGACCTTACAGCGTGGCGGAATAACAGTTCAGGCATTAACCCTGCCGTGGCTGGGCGCCACGTGCTGACGAACGTCACAGCTTTTGGCAACGGCACTAACAACATTGTGATCGGGGCAGGCGTGGTAACGCTCGTTAGTCCCGTGCTTAACGGTGACACGTCATTCGCCACAACGACGGGGATAAATGTCTCGGCGGGCGCTTTGGTCGAAGTCATCAATGGGGATCTTTCAACAGTTACCGGCATAAAAACGGCCCACACGAGCGATTTTGTTTGTGGGTCTAATCTGTGCGGAACACACAGTTTAATAAACACAAAAATGGGCGCCGCAACTGAGGTCGGCAGTCAGACGAATTTGGTGAATGGGTTCGGCTTGGTCACATCGCAGCGTCACGACCAAACCGATGGTGATCATCGTTACTGGAAGGCCTACGGCTCGGGCCGCACCGACGCGACGATCTACAATACCGCAGCGCCCAGCGAACGACTAACGCCGAACAACGCCAGCAACAAGGTGCAGACCGGCTCGCGCTTCGTGGCTGTCGATGACGCTGGAACCAAGACCATCAGCGTTTACGTTCGAAAGTCTCAGGCTGGCGATGGCGCGGCGTACAACGGCAATCAGCCGCGCCTGATCGTGAAACGCAACGATGCGCTTGGCATATCGAGTGACACCGTGCTCGACACCATGACAGCAGCGGTCGGTTCGTGGGAGCAGCTAAGCGGCACGACGGCGGCAGCGACCGATGACGGTGCGTTCGAGGTCTGTGTGGACTGCGACGGCACCACGGGCTGGATCAACGTTGACGACTGGTCGGTGAGCTAATGGCGACGCTCGGCGCGGCCAAATACTGGGTCAATGGCCAGCCCGTTCCGTCGATTGACGACACGACCGACGAAGGGGCCACCAAGCATTGGGTCAACGGCGCCCCTCTGCCAGTCGTGCAAGAGGCGGCGGCAGGCGGTTCATTTACACTCACGGCTGACCCTGCCACGGTTGCTATTACCGGCCAGAGCGTAACGCTTAGGGCGGGTCGGCAACTTACCGCGTCACCGGCCACCGTCGCGGTAACTGGTCAAAGCGTATCCCTGAAAGCATCGCGCCAGATCATCGCGTCGCCGGCTACGGTGGCCATCACTGGCCAGTCGGTCACGCTCACTTACACGCCAGTTGCGACGGGCTACACGCTAACGGTTGATCCCGCCACGGTTGCGGTCCCGGGTCAGTCGGTAGCCCTCACGGCAAGCCGCAAGATCGCGGTTACCGCAGCCACCGTGGCTATTGCAGGCCAGTCGGTGGGGCTGGCGGCAGGACGCAAGATTACGGCCTCGCCTGCCACCGTTGCGGTTGCCGGCCAGAGCGTCGGCCTGGCTGTCGGTCGCAAGATTATTGCCTCGCCTGCGACTGTCGGGGTTGCAGGTCAGTCCGTTGCTCTCGTCGCGTCGCGGCAACTCAGCGTTACGCCGGCAACGGTGGCCATCACTGGCCAAGACGTTACGCTTACGTTTGCAACGGCTGGTGCTTACACGCTCACCGTCGAGCCTGCGACCGTCGCTGTGGTTGGGCAGAGCGTTGATCTGGTCTCTACGCAGGTCGAAACACAAGCGCCGAACCGCGGCGGCTGGATCGAGCCTGACCACATCCGCGCCCGTCGCCGCAAGCGCGAGCAAGACGACAGAGACGCAGAAGAGCGTATCCGCGAGCATCTGCGGGAAGTCTACCGCATCGCCAAAGGGCTGCCTGTCGCAGCCGTGGCGAAGGCCGCCGAGGCCGCGCAAGACAAGCCCGCCGAGGCGGTCACGCAATCCGACGTCACGGCAATTTCTGCCGCAGCGTCGCGAACGGCTGACAAAGCCGAACTGTTCCAGTTGCGTCAAGAGTTGACCGAGCTTCGCCAGGCGATCCGCGCGCGAGAAGCCGAGCGCAGGGCCGCCGAGGACGAAGACGACATTGCAACCCTCCTATCACTTGTGAGCTGACATGCGCGGAACCTACGTCTGGCGGGACGGTGACTTCGTTGAGAAGAAAACCGGCGAGCAGTTCGAGACGCCTGAACGCAAGCAACTGGCCTGCCCTCAGATCATGCGCGACATCCCAGAGTATCGGTCGCCCATCGACGGCAAGCCGATCACGTCCCGCTCGTGGCGGCGGGAAGACCTCACCCGCAACGGGTGCGTTGAAGTCGAGCCCCGCCGCAAGCCGCGCGGGTTCAAGAATGCGCGCTTCGCCAAGAAGCGCGGCTTGCCTTTGAACCAAGAGTAAGGATCAAGACACATGGACATGCAGGACGTCACCGCGCCGGAAGCTCCGGACGCGCCGCCCCCTGTCGACTCGCCCGCGGCAGCCGAGGCTGGCATTGCCAAGCAGGAAACCCGCGGCGAGCGCGCGTCACGCGAGGCTGAGGAGCTTGACAACGATCTTCGCGAGACCTTCCGCAAGGCGACGACGCCGCGCGACGAGACGGGCAAGTTTGCGCCCCGCGCCGGCCGTGAAGAAGCGCCTGCAAAAGCGTTAGACGAACCGGCAAAACCGGCTGAAGCGGCAAAAGCACCGGCAGAACCGGACAAAGCCGCGCCGGAAGCGGCAAAACCGGCAAAGATTGCCGCCCCACAATCATGGAAAGCCGATGTCAAGGCCAAGTGGGAAACGCTACCCGCCGACGTGCAGAGCTACGTGGCAGAGCGCGAAGCCGAAGCCCACAAGCAAATTTCGACGCTCGGAGAGCGGGCCAAGGTTGCTGACCGCATTCAGGAAGTCTTTGCGCCCCATATGGATCGGGTGCGCGACATGCCGCCGGCTCAATACCTCTCCAACGTGCTGGCAGCCGACGCGGCGCTGGCGCAAGATCCAACCGCATTTATCAAACGGGTCGCCGACCACTACAAGGTCGACCTCAACCAATTCGTCACTGATCCTTACGCCCACAGTGACCCTCAATCCGCTCAATGGGAGGCCAAGTTCGGCGCTGCCCAGGCCAAGATTGAACAGCTCGAGCGTCGTTTGGGCGAAGTGGGGCAAACCGTCATCGGCAGAGAGCAAGCCGAACGGGCCGCACGGGAACAGCAGTACCAGAAGACGGTGGATGATTTTTCCGCCGACAAATCCGATTGGCAAGAGGTGGTGCCCTACATGGGCGCCCTGATCGAGCAGCACGCCCAGAACAATCCGACCGCATCACCGCAAGACATCCTGAAGTCAGCCTATGAAGCGGCGCAGTGGGCAAATCCCACGACCCGTAAGGCACTGCAGGACGCGGCTGCAAAGGAGTCCGAAGCGAAGCGCCTCGAGGAAGCCAAGCAAGCAGCGTCTCGCGCCAAGCGCGCGGGCTCCATCAACGTCAAGGGTGCGCCAACACCGGCTTCGCAGGCGTCTTTGGATGACGACCTGCGCGCTGTCTGGCGTCGAGCCCAGGCCAACTAAAGGACTAAAACCACATGCCTTCACCCAATAGCACGTTCACCGAAATGGTGAGCACGACGATGCGCAAGCATCATCGCAAGGTTGTCGACAACGTCACCGACAACAACGCCCTGCTCACGTTGCTGAAGGAGCGCGGCAACATCCGCACGGATCATTCCGGCGGCTATGAAATCGCGATCCCCCTCAGCTACGCCGAGAACGCCACGTATCAGCGTTATTCGGGCTATGACACGCTGAACATTGCGGCATCCGACGTGCTGTCGTCGGCCAAATACGATTGGTCACAGGTCGCCTTGCACGTCACGGCGTCCGGCCGCGAGCTTCGGATGAACAATTCCGAAGAGCGCATGATCAATCTCGTGAAGGCCCGCACCGACGTGGCTTTCGCGACGGCGGCCAACAACATGAGCGTCGATCTTTATTCGGATGGCGCTCTGTCCAACCAGATCGGCGGCCTGGCGCACATCATCACGGCAGACGGAACCGGCACGGTCGGCGGCATCGTCGCAGGCACCTACACGTTCTGGAAGAACAAGTTCAACGAAATCGCGGCCGGTGGCGGCACCACCGTCACCTACGCTAACCTGCGTGCGGCCATGAACACGCAATGGCTGGCCCAGAACCGCGGCGCCGACAAGCCTGATCTCATCGTGTTCAGCCACGACCTCTATTCGATCTATGAGGGCGGGCTGCAGGAGCTTCAGCGCTATGCCGATGCCAAGATGGCGGCGGCTGGTTTCGAGGCGCTCAAGTACAAGTCGGCTTCGGTCATCTTCGACGACAACAGCAACTTCGGCACCACGGCTGAGATCGGGTATTTCCTCAACACGAAGTACCTTTATTTGATCGAGCATCCGGACGCCAAGTGGACCGAGGATGATGAGAAGGTGCCGACCAACCAGGATGCGGTTGTAGTGCCGATCTACTGGATGGGCGCCCTCGCCTGCAGCAACCGGTCGCTGCAGGGCCGCATCCACGATCTCGCTTAATAGGAGCAAAACACCATGCCTTTTTCTGCTGGCGCCCTTCTCTCGGGCACATGGACTGCTGATCAGCTGAAGACGCTGGGCAGCGGTCACGCTGTTGGCGATCATTATGAGGACCAGAACGGCAAGATCTACAAGTTCGTGCAATACGACACCGGGGCCGGGGCCGTCGCCGCTGTGTCTGGCAATATTTGCTACTACTACGCGCCGAGCGGTGCTTCTGCCGGTGCCACGACCGTGGTCACGTCCGACCTGTCGGATTCGGCGGGTCTCGGCGCTGGCGTCCTGCAATCGGCGCCGGCTGATGGCGAATATTGCTGGATTCAGATCAAGGGTTCGGCCACCATCACGCCCGCTCTGACGGCTGGCGCCGATGGCAACGCGTTGACTGCGGTCGGCGCTTCTGACGGCACGCTCGACGTATCGGCTCTCGTGACTGACGCCGTGGTGGCCTATGCCGTCGACGCGTCGGCTAAAATCATCATGTGCGACTTCCCCTTCTGACCGAGGCAATGGGCCGGGGCTGATGCCCCGGCCCAACCTTTGAGGATAGACCTATGCAAATCCGTATCGTCAAGTTTTGGACCAAGTACCCGCCAAATCGACCGCCTGTCGACATGGTCGAGTATTGCGCGCCTGGCATGGCGCAGAAATCGACGACCGTTGCCCGCATTTCTGATCTCAATCGCGTGCGCCACAATGCAGACGGCGACGACACGGCCGGGCAAACCGCCCTGCGCCGCTGGCAAATGATCGAGCCGGCTTATGCGGCATGGAAGCAAGGCCAGACGCTTCCAGACCACGGCACGCCGCTTGCGGCTTGGCCCGGCATTTCTTCGGAGCAAGCCGAAGTCTTCCGCACGTTCGGCTTCAAGTCGGTCGAGGATATCGCCGAAGCCACGTCGTCGGTTATCACCCGGGTGCAGCTTCCCGGCGTGATGGACATTCAGGCCAACGCCAAGCGGTTCCTGGCGTCGTTTGATCAGAACAGGGTGGCCAGCAACCTTGCTGAGAAAGATCAGCAGATTGCGACACTGACCGATCAGCTGGAAGAACTGCGGCAGATGATCCTGGCCAAGGCCGACGATGACGACGAGCTGGAAGCGGACGGCAGCAGCCCGCCGAAGCGCCGCGGCCGCCCGCCGAAGCAGCCTGTTGAGGCCATGGCCGAATGAGCCTGCTGACAATCATTCAGGACGTTTGCGACCGGATCGGCCTTGCGCGGCCATCGGCCGTGGTCGGCTCGTCTGACAGCCAGGTGCGCAACCTGCTGGGCCTTGCTCAGCAGGAGGTGCGCGAGTTGGCGTCCCGCGCCGAGTGGCAAGCGTTGATCGTCGAAAAGACGTTCACGGCCACGGCGACGGCAGCGCAAAGCGGGGCGATCCCGACCGACTTTGATCGCATGATTAACGGTTCGTTCTGGAACCGCACGCGCGATAACTACATCCACGGGCCGATGACGCCGCAGGAATGGCAGGCCATTCAGGCAACGTTTGCGCCGAACGTCTCGGAAGCGTTTCGCATCCGCGGAAGCTCAATCCTGATCACCCCGACGCCGACTGCTGGCGATACGTATGCCTATGAGTATCTGACCAAGTACGTTGTGGGCACGGCGGCAAGTACAAGCCCGACGCTCGAGGCGTTCGCGGCCGATACCGATATTCCCTACGTGCGGGAAGAACTGGTGACGCTTGGCGTAATCTGGCGCTTCCAGAAGGCTCGAGGGCTCGACTACGGCGAGAGCATGCAGAGTTATGAGCTTGCCCTAAAGCGGGCCAAAGACCGCGACGGCGCTGCGCCGATTATCGTGATGGGCGGGCCGGCTGATCTGACACGCGCTCCGCGTGGCCGCATCCCTGACGGAGATTGGAACCTGTGATCAGGCAGGCCCTCGCCCGCAATCAGCGCCGCGCGCCATCTGTCCGCTCGAAAGCTTTTGCCGCCCCGGTCGGCGGCTGGGATGCTTCGAGCGCATTGGCGAATATGAAAGAAACCTACGCGGTTCAGCTCAAGAACTGGTTTCCCCAGCCCGGGTATGTTGAGGTCAGGCGCGGGTATCGCTGGCAAGCCTGGGATCTCGGATCGTCGCCTAAAACCGTTTCATCGATCGATACCGGCACCGATACGTTTACGTCAAACGGCCACGGGCTTGCCAACGGAACGCAGGTCAAGGTTCACGCGGCGACCACACTCCCCGCTGGTCTGTCCGCCACGCGGGTGTATTTCATCATCAACACCGCGACGAATACGTTCCAATTGTCTTTGACCTCTGGCGGCTCGGCTGTCGATGTGTCTTCGAGCGGGTCAGGGACGGTCACCGTCTATGAAGTCGACGAGCCGACCGTCGAGACCTTGGCCGTATGGCAAGGGCCGTCGAGCTCCAAGCTGTTTGCGGCTGCTGGGGGCGCGATTTGGGACGTTACCGCAGCGTCGGCAGGTACGTTTGCCTACACGCCGGCAGGCGGCTCCAACCGCTGGCAATCGTGGATGCACACGACATCGGGCGGCGCTTATCTGTTCATGGTCAACGGCACCGATGCGCCCATCCATTACGATGGCTCATCTTGGACAGCGCCGACCATCACCGGCATTACCGCTTCGGACGCGGTAACCGGGATCACGCACAAAAAGCGCATCTGGCTTGTTTTGGGCAATAGCACCAAGGCGGCCTATCTCGCCACTGAGGCCGTGGCTGGCGCCGCAACGGAGTTCCAGTTCGGCTCTCTGTTCACGCGTGGCGGCTATCTTTTAGCACTCGCCACATGGACGCGTGACGGTGGGTCCGGGGCTGATGATTACCTTGTAGCGATCTCTAGCCGTGGGCAGGTGGCGCTCTATCAGGGCACCGACCCGGCTTCGGCGGATACCTGGGCGCTGGTTGGCGTGTTCGACGTGCCAACGCCGATCGGCCGGCGCTGCTTCACGCGTTTCGGCGCTGATGTTCTGCTGATCACGGTCGAAGGCGTGTTTCCGCTGTCGCAGCTGCTTTCGGTGGACCAGTCGCAAGCCGAGCGCGTGGCGATTTCGGAGCGCATCAGCCAGGCGTTCAACGATGCGGCTATTTCCTACAGTTCCAATTGGGGCTGGGAGGCGTGCGTTTATCCAAGGGGAACGCGCCTCATCGTCAACATCCCCACGGCGGAAAGCAGCGCGGCGCGGCAGTACGTCATGAACACCCTGACGGGCGCGTGGTGCGAGTTTGACAATCACAACGCCAACACGTGGGTCGTCTACAATGACGATCTGTATTTTGCGGGGAATGCGGGCGACGTCTACCGCGCCGACACCGGCCGCGCCGACATTGCCACGCCAATTACAGCCATCGGCCAGACGGCCTACAGCGCGTTTGGAACGCCGCAGCTGAAGCGGTTTTCGATGACCAAGCCGCTGATTACCGCAAGCGGCTCTAACCGGCCAGCGCTCGGCATAAGCGTTGATTTCGTCGAGACGCAGAACCTCAGCACGTTCTCGGGCTCGGCTGTGGCGTCGGGAGCGCTGTGGGACTCGGCATCATGGGATTCATCGTCCTGGGGCGGGGCGGATGTGCAGATCAGCGACTGGAGTACGGTGCCTGCGCTTGGCACGTTCGGCAGCCTCAAGTTTCAAGCTCAGACTGGCGTTGACGTTGGCAGTTCAGGTTGGGGCGTGTCGGTTTGGGGAGACGCCTGGGGCAGCGAAGGCCAGAGCGATGAAACAATGCGCATTCAGGGCTTCGTCATCCTGCATGAGCAAGGGGAGTACCTATGAAATACTGCAAAGATTGCAAGCATTTCGATTCCGAAAGGCGAGACCGCTTTGAATGCACCGCTTGGAACAAGGAGATTCACCCCGTACATGGCACCGCCATAGATGGGATTGAAGCTTCATTTGCCCGCGCGGTGCTGTGTGGTTGGGACGAGCCCAAACGATTCGAGTCTAAGACTGACAAATGAACATTGTGGTGGGGCACGAGAACACCATTATCGACTGGCTGGCGCGCAAGCATGGCGTGCACGTGGTCCAGACGCCGCGTCAGGTACTGGGCGTTGTCGACGGCGACGGCGTATTGCGCGGGGCTTACGTCATCACGTGGCATACCGACACGACGGCAGAGTTGCACGTTTTCGGCACGCTGAGCAATGACACGCTAAAACAAATGTTCGGCGCGGTGTTTGGGCCGTGGGAGGTCAAGCGTCTTGAGGTCAGAACCCATCGCCGCAACAAGCCTGTAAAGCGGGCGGCCCCGAAGTACGGCTTCAAATTCGAGTGCGTCGCACGCGATTACTACGGCCCGAAGCAAGACGCGTTTTGCTACGCGATGACGCCAGATCAATGCAGGTGGATCAAAGATGGGCAGTCTCTTCAAATCGCCTAAAAAACCGGAGCCGATGAACGTTGGCGCGGTGACGCAACAGGCGAACACGCAGAACGTGAACAACGCGTTTCAAAACGCGTCGTTCAACCGGGTCAACCAGTCCGACGCTTTTGGTAACTCGCTTTCGTATCAGCAATCAGGCACCGACGAGCGCGGCAACCCGATCTTCTCAGCCAATCAGCAGCTAGGCCAGCGGGGACAGGACTACGCCACGGGCCTTGCAGGTCTGGGGCAGCAATATTTCCAGTCGGCAGGCTCGCGCCCGGACATGGGCAGCGGCGCGGCATTCGACCGGGCCTACGGCTACGCCAGCGCTAACCTTGAGCCACGGTTCCAGCGAGCCACCGACGCCATGGAAAACCGACTGCGCAACCAGGGCCTCGACCCGACGAGCGAGGCGTACAAAAGCGCAGCCAATGACCTCGCCTTGCAGCAGAACGAGGCCCGCAACAACCTCGTCACGGGCCTTCAGGGGCAAATGTTCAACCAGGGCCTTCAGGACCGGCAGCAGCAGATGTCGGAGCTTGCACCGGGGATTTCGGGCGGTCAGCAGTTCCTACAGCCCGGTTACGTCAACGCGCCGCAAGTCGGCGTTCAGAATGTGGACGTGGCGGGGCTCAACCAGTCGCGGCAGGGCGAGTTGTGGAAAGGCTATGAGGGCGACGTTTCACAGCGCAACGCCATGATCGGCGGACTTGCCAGCATCGGTGGCGCTCTGGTCGCGGCGCCGTTTACGGGTGGTGCATCGCTGTTTGCTGCGGCACCAGTCGCTGGAGGTAAGATAGGGGCGCGCTGATGCGTCGTTTTGCCCGTGTCAACCGGCAATACCGGACAATACCGGAAAACTCCGGCTGTCCCAACTGTCCCAGTTTAGGGACACCAGTCAAAGTCCGACCGAAAACAGTCGTCTTGAAAGTGTTCCGAAGTGTTCGCGCAAGGTTAGCTCGGCGACATCTGCAAGGAACTTGAGATTAAAATGGCTCAACCGGCACCCTATTCTAACCCGTTCACCGGGCTGCAATCCCCCGAGCAGATCCAACAGAACCGCATGCTCGGTCAAAAGCTCATGCAGCAGGGCATGAGCGCTGAACCCGTCGGGCACTGGACGCAGGGCCTTGCTCGGGTGCTGCAGGCGGGCGTAGGCCGCATGAACGTCAACGCCGCCGACGAGGCAGCCCAGGCCCGGCAAGGGGCCACCATGTCAGCCCTGGATAGCTCTGGAGCGCTAAGCGGCCTTTCCCCGGCAGATCGGTCTCTGATCGGGGCAGACCCGGAAATGATGAAATCGGCGCTGTCGCGAGTCTATGCGCACAAGCTTGACCCAAATGCCGGCATGACAGGCGATATACGGGAATTCGAGTATGCACAGAAAAGGGGCTTTGGCGGGTCGCTCCAAGACTGGCTGAAGACCAAGAAGAGCGGCGCGATCGAGTTTGGCAAGCAGGGTGCCATCTTCCAAGGCGACGACGGGCAACACTACACCATCCAGTTTTCGAGCGACGGCCAGCGCCGAATTCAACCGGTCACCACCGAAGGTATGCCGCTGCGGCCCGCAAAGGGCGTCATGCAGGTCGGTGACGAGTTGGTCGACAAGAACGACGGTCGACCCGTCCGCAACGTCGCGGCTCCGATTGCCAATCGTGAAGCGGCGGAAGCGCAAGGCACGTTGCGCGGCAAGGCGGTTGCTGATCTCCCGCGCGTCATCGACAACGCCGCTCAAGCGCTGGATACCATCCAGCAAATCCGCGAGCACCCCGGCAAAAAGCTTGGAATCGGCCCGCTCGGTATTGCGCCAGCCATCCCTGGAACGGAACAAGCGGGCTTTGTCGACTTGGTGGACCAGGCCAAGGGCAAGACGTTTCTTGAGGCGTTCAATTCGCTCAAGGGCGGCGGCCAGATTACCGAAGTCGAAGGTAAGAAGGCAACCGACGCCATTGCACGGCTCAACCGTGCTCGGCGACCCGCCGACTTTGACAAAGCTATGGATGACCTTGAATCGGTTATTCAGGCTGGCTTGGTGCGCTCCTATCGCTCGGCTGGGCAGCAGCCGCAGTCTGTCCGGCCGTCTCCCGGCTCTGGCGTTCCCGTCGCGCCCACTGAAACGGCGCGGCCGGCCCCCTTGCCCGTCACGCAGCCAGCCGGCCGGCCAACGCCGCCGGCTCATCATATCAAAATGCTGCATAGCGACCCATCAGCTGATGCCATTCGGGAATTCGACGAGGTCTACGGTCCCGGTGCGGCCCGCCGTGCATTGAGGATGCAGTAATGGCAACGCCAAATCGCTTTTTGGAAATTGCTCAAGCGCCAATCGTTCGCCCTGATCCAATCCCACGTCCCGAAGCCATCCCGCGCCCCGGCGACGCTCCAGTACGCCCTCGGAATCGGTTTCAACAGTTTGTGCCCCCGCCTGGGGAAGCTCCCGCACCTATGCCGGGTGCCGAAGCCGCAGCATCAGGCATGGCAGAAGAGCCAACGGCGCCGGGAGCCGGAAGGTTTGCCAAGCCGGAGGGAACGCCAGCGCTTGAAGCGCCTCGCGGCGTACCGTCCCGCGAGGAAATCCGCAAAATTCTTGACGGCGCCCCGCCTGACGTCCGCAAGAAGGTGCTTAAGGAATGGGCTGACGCAAAGGTTAAGGAAGAACGCTCGCAAGGCGGCATGAAAGCCGTCAACACATGGATCGACGACCGCGTTAGGACGTTAGCGCGAGGCACGCCGGTTGGGTCGTGGCTCGATGAAGCAAACGCGGCAGCTTATAACCTCGTTGGCGTCCCGTATGACGAGCAACTTGCCTATGAGCGGGCAAAGGATGAGGCGCGCGACTCGGAAGCCTCAACGCTGGCCAACATACCCACGCCGTTTGGCGACGTGCCCGTGACCACGTCTGGCCTTGAGAAAATTGCTGGTGGCTTGGCTTCAACGCGGGCGTTCCCCGCCCTTACCCCTATGCAGGGCGCGTCATTCATTCCGCGCACTGTCAACGCGACGACGACGGGCGCGGCCTATGGCGGCCTCTATGGCGCTGGCGAAGGCGACAGCCTGGAGGAGCGCGCAATAAACACCGGAATCGGCACCATCACGGGCGGCGGCGTCGGCGCTGTCATTCCTGCCGTTCAAAACATGGCGACAGGCCCCGTCAATGCTCTTCGGCAGGCATTAAACCGCCCCGGTGGCGCAGTCGCCAACATGGACAAGCGCGCCGTCACCAAGGTTGCCGCTTCGGTCGATCAAGACAACCTTCCTGCCGTCTATCCTCAGCGCCGCGCGGAGCTTGGCCCCGAAGGCATGTTGGCCGATATGGGCGATAACCTGCGCATGGATGCCGCCCGCCTGGCGCGCAACCCCGGCGAGGCGCGAAGCACCGTCATCAATGCGCTCGATGCACGTCGGCAGGGCTCGCAAGGGCGCATCACCGCCGACCTCGACGCAGGGATTGGAGCGCCCTTACCCGTCCCGCAAACGGTTGAGGGGATCCGCCAGACAGCCTATGCGCAAGCGCGGCCTTTCTATGATCAGTTCTACCAGACGCCGATTGCTTACACGCAGGAGCTTGTGACGGCGCTGCAGCGTGTTCCGCAATCAGCTTGGCAGCGAGCCGCACAGCTTGCGGAAATGGAAGGCGTAAACCTTCAGAACGTGATGAACACCGGGCGCGGTATTGACCTGGTCAAGCGGGCTGTCGATGACATTGCTAGCGGTGCCGAACCTGGGTCAAACCTGCAGCGCATCTCTCGCGATCTGTCCCGAAACATCAGAAACGCAACCGATGACATCCTGAGCCCAGGCGGCACCCCACAAACGAGAGCGCAAAGCCCATGGGCGCAGGCGCGTCGTCTTGCTGGCAATTCGAAGCAATTCGAGGAAGCGGTGGACATGGGGCGCGGTGCCTTCAGCCGCAACCTGTCTCCGGATCAGATGCGCGTCGACCGTGGCCGTCTGGGCTTCAACCAGCAAGCCGCCTATGACATTGCCGCTCGGGATCAGGTCCGCCAGATTGCTGGCAACGCCTCTTCGGCTCAGGGCTCGACTGGCGACAACGCAGTTCGCCGCGCTCTCGGCTCCGACAATGCTCGTGAAAAACTAGAAATTATCGCAGGCCCGCGCGCGGCGCAGAACATCACGCGCCGCTTGGATGCGGAGTCGACATTCGCGCGCACTCAAAACGACGCCACGGCCAATTCGATCACATCGACCATGAATGCCGCTGCAAGAAAATGGCCTTCTCCGGATGGCGGCGCAGAGGCCACCGGCAATCTGGCCAAGTCGTCAGTTCAAGGCCAAGCAATGGCCATGGCAAGCCGGCTGTGGAACTCGATTAGAAACGGCGCCGTGAATGAACGCGCGATGCGCGAGCAGGCCGACGCCGCCCGAATGCTGGTTGCGCAAGGCGCCGACCGCGACGCAATGGTTGCGGCCCTCATGCGCTATTCGCAACGCACCAACCTAAACCGCCAGCGCAGCCAGACCATGCAGCGAGTCATTCGCGCGCTGATGGAAGCGCCACGCGGCGCGCTCATCGAAGCGGAAGCGATCAACTAACACCCTCTCAAGTATCCGCGTTCCTTTCAACTCATTCTGTGAGAACGCACGCCCATGCCTCGCAACGGCTCCGGCACGATGTCGATTGTGAATTCATTCTCGACCGGCACGACAATTTCAAGCTCTGCCACCAACGCCAACAACTCCGACATTGCCTCGGAAATCACCGGCTCTCTTCCAAGGGACGGCCAAGCGGCAATGACGGGTCAGTTTAAGTCCGCATCCGGCACGGTGGCCGCTCCTGGGATTGCCTTCTCGGCAGACGCCGATACGGGGTTTTATCGCAAATCTGGCGATACGATCGGCGTCGTGGCTGGCGGTTCCGAAGTAGCGACGATCGGCACGTCTGGGCTTGTGGACGCCAACAGCGTCGCTGTCACAGGCATTCCGACTGGAAGCATGATGATGTATGGCGCAACCACGGCGCCGACCGGGTGGGTCCGCCTCAATGGACGCACCATCGGCAACGCATCGTCCGGAGCCACCGAACGCGCCAACGCCGATACGGCAACGCTTTACACCTTCCTGTGGACCAACTACAGCGACAGCGTTTGCGCGGTCTCGACCGGCCGTGGCGCCAGCGCTGCGGCGGACTATGCTGCCAACAAAACGATTGCCCTGCCAGATATGCGCGGGCGCGGCCCCTTCGGCCTTGACGACATGGGCAATAGCGCTGCTTCGCGGCTCGGCAGCGTCATCTCCGGCGCAACCACCAACGGCTCGAGCGGCGGCGCTGAAACAGTCACCTTGGCGCAAGCCAACCTTCCCAACATTGTGTTGACGGGCACCACCGACAGCCAAGGCGCTCATACGCATACGCTGGCTTACACGAACGCGGCCCGCGACTCTGGCGCCAGCGGCTCGCTCATGAGCTACAGCGGCGATGACCTGACGACCACATCGTCGAGCAGCGGAGCGCATACGCACAACGTCACGATCTCGAGCATGAACGGCAACGTCACGCAAACCGCGATTGCCAACATGCCGCCCGCGTTCCTGACCACCTTCATTATCAAGCTTTGAGGCGCCCATGATTGCCAACATGGCAGGGCTGCCTTGGACCTTCTGCCCCATGCAGGTCATGGGCGACCCCGGCGCCGGCATGCTGCGGTTCAATTCGGGCGTGTTTCAGGATGTCACGGCAATCGCAATCTCCGATGCGCTGGCAGACAAACGCAACCCCGATGTTTCGGCCTACGTGGCGACCTGGGACCGGTCGACGACGCTACATCGTCGCGGCACGCTTATCATTGCCAAACGCGCCCCCGGGCCCGAGGCCATCTGCATCTTTACGATTAACGGCAGTTCCACCGATCACGAAGGATGGACGGAGCTTGCCGTTGCGCATGTCTCATCGTTTGGCGGCTTTGCCAACCGCGAGCCCTTGACGGTGCAATTTTTCCCGACAGGTGACTCGACCGCAGCGCCTTCAAGCGACCGTGTTCCCGCGCTTGAGGAAGCAATCATCGAGGTCGCGCGCGAGCTGGCCAACACCAAGCAACAACTCGCTGTCGTGCAGGGCGCCCTACAGGCGCTCGCCAATGAAGCAAAGCAGGAGGCTTAATCCATGTCGCGCGCTGCGAACGGCACCTATACCGCGCCATCGAACAGTTTCAACCCGGCCGTCGAGGGCAGCACCATCGACGAGGCCGATTGGAACACGACGCTCGCTGATATTGTCGCGGCGTTGACAGATAGTCTGTCGGTTTCCGGCAAGGGCAAGGTTACGGCTTACATCGATTTCGACGAGAACGGCAGCCCTGGGACGCCTGCGTCTAATGTGCTGCGCATCTACGCCATTGACGACAGCGGAACGACGAAGCTTGCCTACAAAGACAGTGCCGGAACGGTCACGACGGTTGGCACCGGCGGCGGTGGAAGCGTTGCCACTGATGCAATTTGGGACGCCAAGGGCGATCTGGCTGTTGGGACCGGAGCAAATACGGCTTCACGGCTTGCCGTTGGCTCGAATGGGCAAGTGTTGAGCGCCGACAGCGCCGAGGCGACGGGCGTTAAATGGGTGTCCGTGGCAGGCACAGGTGACGTAACCGCGGCGGCTGCGTTCGGCACAGACAACGTTTTGCTTCGCTCAGACGGCACCGGCAAGGGTGCTCAGTCTACTGGCATTACTGTCTCCGACACCAACAACATCACCATTGCCAATACGAGCTTTGCCAGCCAGCAAGGCATCATCTATCGATCGACAAAACGTTGGGCGCACAATTTTAATTACGGAAACAATGGCGTTGTTACTACCGATGGTTACAACACCTTTATCGGAGAGGAGTCCGGTAACTTCACGATGGGCTCGACGGCAACGTCGTCGGAGCAGGGCGCCATCAACACAGGCGTCGGTTACGGCACCCTGACGGCCAACACCAAAGGCCACCACAATGCGGCCGGCGGGGCCTACGCCATGATCTCCAACACGGAAGGCTACTCGTGTGCTGCCTGGGGAACATCGGCGCTCTACAATAACACCACGGGCTTTTCTAACGTTGCCATCGGTTTTCGTCCGCTGCTGAGCAACACGACGGGCGCCCGAAATGTCGCGCTCGGAACCGCATCACTCAACACCAATATCAGCGGCACCGACAACATGGGGATTGGCCAGGATTCTTTGTACTCGATGACAGGGTCGTATGCCATCGGCATTGGCTCAAGCGCGCTGGTGAGCGCCACCGGGTCATACTCGGTCGGCATCGGCGGCTTGGCCGGATACGATAATACGTCAGGCGATACCAACGTCTATATCGGTTACAACTCAGGCAGAGGCATCACGACCGGCAGCAATAACACCGTCGTCGGAGCCAACATCGGCGGGTTAGCGAGTGGCTCGGCTGGCATCGTTGCCATTGGCAACGGCGCTGGCGGCGGCGGTCTGACCGGCATCCGATTTTTTGCCGATGCGTCACGCAACATCGGGCTTGGCGACATCGTGGCCTTCGGAACCAACGCCGCGCGCGTCCTTGGTATTGGCGACGGCACCGCACCCACAACGTCGCCAGCCGGCATGGGCCAACTGTGGGTTGAAGCTGGCGCCCTCAAGTATCGCGGCAGCTCGGGCACCGTGACGACTATCGCTGTCGCATAAAGGACAACGCTCATGCCATCTCTCTCCGACACAGCAATCACGCGCGTTCCCGTCAAAGTCCGTCATCGTCACACAAACCAAGAAGCATGGGCCGTCGACTTTGACCCGAGCGGCGGTGTGAATATCGGGCTTTTTGCAACTCAACAGCAGGCGGCCGACGCTGCGGCGTCATCCGAAGCGCCGATAACTGACCGCATGTACCCATTCTGGGAGATCGTCCCGTGAACCCGGTAGAGCAGAAAATCGCACTTCAGATCGGCATGATGCAATTGCAGATTGCTCAAATGGCCGCGCAGATCGAAGCACTAACCGACGAAAACGCGAGGCTGAAGGCTCAGGCACCGCCCGTCACGCCAAAGACGATCAACGGCGACGCGCATGCCGCGAGTCATTGAGGACGGCGGCAGCGTCGCCACGATCCTGAAGCCGCTGAAGATCCCGGTTTACGAGCCGGGGCGGCTTCCCGATCCCGTGACCTGCACCGGAAGCATTATCCTCATCAACGACCGGCGCGACGGCAACCCGCGCCCGTCTCTTGCTGTGTCTAATGGCGCAAGCTGGGATATCTATTCCCGCGTGGACCAGGCGCAACAGGTCACGCAAATCGTGCAATCTCCGACAACTGTCGAAGTCACGCCGCTCGTTGTTGCAGCGGTTCGTGATATGCTGCCAGCGTTGGTCACGCGTGCAACTCAACAGGCATTGCCCGCACCAATGGACAATCAAAACACAGGCGCTTTAGCGCAAGCTCTGCTCGAATTGGCCGAGCAAATGCAGGCCATGCAGGGCCGCATTGTGGAGATCGAGCAGACAGCCCTCGGACGCGTCGAGGTGCAGCCTTGAGCATGCTCACCGTCACCGAAAGCGACATCAAAAAGCTAGCCCCAAAGGCGCGGCCGGAGTACGTTACGACGCTGATCGGCGGGCTTTTCCAGTTGCGCCAAGCTGGCATCCTCGACAACTCCTATCGGCTTTGTCACTTCATGGCGCAGTGCGCCCATGAGACTGGTGGCTTCACCATCGTTCGCGAAAGCCTCTACTACAAAAAAGCGGCGCAGTTGCGGAAGACGTGGCCCGCGCGTTTCCGCGACAAGACAGATGCGGACCTAGCCTCGCTCCTGAAGAACGAAAAGAAGCTAGCAGAGAGCGTCTATTTCGGCCGCATGGGTAACGTGCAACCGGGCGATGGTTACGACTATCGCGGGGGCGGTTTTTTACAGACGACGGGACGCGGTGCGGTTGCGTCCTACTGCAAACGGCTTGGGCTTGATCCGTCGCCCAGCCTGCTCGATGACCCGGCAACGACGTTGCAATTCGCAGTTCTCGAATGGTCCGACAGCAAGTGCAACGAGCACGCCGACGAGAATGACATCACCAAAGTCAGCAAAGCGATCAACACCGGCAGCGCCACGGGCAACGTGAAGCCTGTAGGGATGCAAGACCGACAAGAGTGGTTCGCAAGGGCCTGGGCAATCTGGGGCGAAAAGGGCAAGCCTGACGTGCCAGCGTCGGAGCCGATGACGGTCAAGGAAGTGACGGCCAAGGTCGGCGCCCCTGCGGCTGCGGTTGGTGCTGTCGCTCCTGCGGCCATCCAGGCCCCGCCCGACCTATCATCCTTGACCGCCTGGAAAGGCGTAGCCGAGCAAGGCAAAGACCTCGCCACGTGGGCGCTCACTAACTGGCCTTGGTCTGTCGGCGCTGGCGGTCTGTATCTCATTTTGGCTCACGGGCTCCCCTACTGGCAACGGGGGCGCGCTTGACGACACTCAACAACTACGCCCGCCCCGAATGGGCCGCGCCTCGAAAAGAGACGTGGTATGAGCACCTACTGCCGCAGAGAGCCACGGACGCAATCAATCAATCGCCTCTAGTCGGCGCGTTGTCGAAATACCTCAACAGCCCTACGCCAGACCTCACACTTCCGTCGCAGCGCGACAGCCAAGTACCGGTGCCGCGCGCTCCGTCGTGGTTTGACGACAAGCCCATAGCTGCTGATGCCCTGGACAAGGCGGGGTTTCTGGCAAACTTTTTTGCGCCTAGTGTCAGATTGCCGGGCCGCCCACAAATCGCCCGCGCGCCAGAAGGTTCTGGCGGCGGATATGATCGCTCGGTAGCCCCGCGCATTGATCCTGAACAGTGGGACAGCCTTACCGCAGCTATTCCAAAAAACGGCAGACGCGTCGGAGACTACGACCTTATTGCTAACCCGCGATTTGATCGCGTGACGTATGACTTGGTCCCCGCTGGCAAGCCCGTTTGGGACGGCGAAAATTTGCACAACGGCCTTGGGCAATTCCAAGTCAAGCCAGGCCAGAACGGCGGCGTTGAAGTCACCAACGCGCGGGTCGCGGACCATTTGCAACGGCAGGGGCTGGGGTCATCTGTCTACGACATGATTGCGCGGGACTTTCCGCAAACAAAACTTGTCCCGTCACCTTGGAACCAACTATCAGACAATGCCGTTGCTTTTTGGGCCAAACGTGATCGCGACGCACTGCTGAAGACGAGGGAGCTGGCCCAGACCGGATACGAGCCGAATTTATATCCCAACCGCGAAATCCCGACATACGCCCCGAAGCCCCAAGGCGTCATTCCTGACGACAAGCTTATAGAGATCCTCCGCAAGTACGGCCTCCTACCTCCTGTTGCGGCTGGCGCTGCGTCCCTCGCTCAGCAGCAGGAGCCGCCGCTATGATCTCCGTGATTGCTTTTTTCGGCACCATCGGCGGGCGTCTTGCCCTTGGGGCTGGGCTCATCATGGCTCTCGTTGCGTTGCGAGCCGCAGACATTCACAAGCAACGCAACATCGGTGCAACGCGCGCCGTCGAGAAAATCGAGAAAGCCAATGACAAAGCCACCGATTTGGGCAAGAAGGCTGCTGCCAAGTCTCGCGCTCCTGCTCCCGCTGGCAGGGTGCGGGCAGCAGACCGCGACCCAACTACCCGCGACGACTAAGGTGCTCGACGAGCTCCCGCGCGTGCAGAACAGCACCAAGGCCCCTTGCTGGCTGCAAGAGCAGATCGCGGCCCAAAACTCCTACGTAGATACGATACGCGAAAAGCAGGAGAAGGTGTATCGCGCGCCCTGCAAAACCGATCAGGCAAGGGTGGCAGAGGCGCGCAAATGAATGCACACCAACTCACGCGGATCGCCGATGCCATCACACTCGAACGAAATCGAGAATCGGCTGACCAAGCTCGAGGGCCTAGAGCCCCGCGTCACGAC
>Ga0181343_1000226_pt1 | contig 27133 bp, 31 predicted proteins | sample Su13VDMLBSD_FD_130110 | JGI IMG/M metagenome (GOLD analysis project Ga0181343, IMG submission 130110) | Freshwater viral communities from Lake Michigan, USA - Su13.VD.MLB.S.D | ecosystem: Environmental > Aquatic > Freshwater > Lake | place: USA: Michigan | collected 2013-07-15
AAAAGTGCCGCTCGATACGCTTATCGTAGGATATCCGATAGATGACACCATCTGTGTCGGAGTGACATTGTTGAAAATGGTTACTGCTACGCCTGTGATGCCAATGCTCTGCGTACTGACTGAGCTATATAGCGAGCTGATAGACATGAGCAGTCGCTTTTCTGATCCAAAATACGACATTATAGTATCCTCCAAAGCGATTTAAATGAGCTGTTGGCGGTAATGTTCCCCCCATTGATATTATTTACAAAGACGGTTAGTGCCGTATTTCTCGTATTTACACCGCAATACGACTCATCACAGGCAGTACTCCCAGAGGATACATTATTGACCTTGAATTGCCCGCCGAATGGCAGAAAGCTATTGAAATTTCGATATGCAATACATCCTGTCCCTGACAGATTTGTCGAGTACATATGTCTCACATCTATGAAATATACGCTTTTAGCAGTGATTAAGGTCTCTGTGTGCTGTGTGATATCATCGCTCAAGGTGGTAGCCGAATTGACATCTATTTGCACGCTTCTAGTGCCAAGAGCTTGGCTAGGATCATGACTCATAAGGGCATCCTCCATATCTGCAGTCTCGAATTAGGGCTCAAGGCAGCATTGGCAGTGATTTGTATCAGCGTTGAGTTCGATGCTAAAACGCTATCAAATTTTTCATCAAGGCTTCCTGTCAGGGATGTGCTTCTGATAGGATATGCCCCTTGAGATACACTATCTATGATCGTCTCATAGGTAGCTGTCACCGCTGACACAGTGGCGGGCGATGTAATCAAAAAATACTCATACCCCGCCTCTAGTGTCAAATCAGTACCACTGATAGACGGCGTAAAATCGCCATTTATATAGGTGATAGTAGCGAGCCCAGATGCAGATGATGACAGTGAACAGACCGCTAGAGCGGGCGTGACTTGACGCCCAACATTATAGGACATTATTCAATCCTCCATCCCGCAGAGGTAGCAATCAGGTTAATTGATGAGTTTTGCAGAGTGAGTGCAAAAGTCAATGCCCCGTCGATAGTCTCGCTTGCGTTTGCGTCAATGGTAGCAGTGCCAGTGCCAAGAAGCTTGATGACAATTTCTAGACCATCGCATGAGGCAACAGCGGGCAGATTCACAGTGACTGCGGTTGTTGAATTATTGAGATAGTATCTTGCTTTTACCACGCTAGAAGCAGGAGCAGAGATAGTCAGTGGGAATGAAGATACGGTAGTATATGATGGGCGACTGCCACCTGTGATCGATGCAGGAATCCATTTGCTTGTCCCATCCCACGCCAAGGCTTGACCGCTAGTCGGAGGCGTTGTGCTTGTATCAACATCGCTCAAGGCGTCAATGCTAAAACCTGCTAGAGAGACGGTAGAATCGATCTTATCTGATCCGTCCACATAGGAGTAACTGATGCCTGTATGAGTGCCCGTAGTGAGCAGAGATGCTGAGGCGTCCTGAGCGAGCTCATCAGTGTACTGAGTGATAGTCGATGCAATCGTGCCACCCGTAAGGCTGATCCCCGCCCCTGCAGTGTAGTATGCCTTGACTGATGATACAGATGGAGCCTGATCGGTCTGCGAGCCCGCCATGCTATCAACAACAGAGGCGGTTTTTGCGAGCGTATCAGTATACTGAGTGATAGTCGATGCGATCGTGCCTGTAGTGATAGAAATTCCTGTTCCTGCAGTAAATGCGCCCCTTGCGAGCGTGTCGCTAAAATACTTATTTGTCGCCCCCTCGCTCACATCATCGGTGTCGAGCGAGACAGTGCCTGTCTGACCATTGACAGATACCACCGCCCCGCTTACGCCAAAAGCGATCCATGTAGTACCGTCATAAATCCAAGAGCTAGAATCATCAGTTTGAATCGCAACATCGCCCTCTTGAGCTGTGAGGGCTAGGCGTTCGGTAGCATCTGCCACCACATGAACATCGGTAATCGCAAGCGGAGGCAGATGATTGCTAGGGACGAGACTATTTGCATCGAGCTCGCAAATTCCATTCGCTTGCCCTTTTTGTGCAGTAATTCGCGCGTCTGCATCAGCGTCTGTGTATTGAGTGATAGTCGATGCGATCGTGCCTGTAGTGATAGAAATCCCTGCCCCTGCAGTAAATGCACCTCTCGCCAAAGTATCGCTAAAATATTTATTTGTCGAGCCTTGAGATAAATTATCTGTTGAAAAACTAGCTAGCGATACAGTTGCGTCGATGGTATCTGACCCATCGTTATTTACAAAGCTGATCCCCGTATGACTGCCATTTGCAAGGGCTGTGCCTGCTGCGTCTCTTGCCTGCTCGTCTGTGTATGCTGATGGAATGGTTGGTTTATTTCTCAGCTCTGTATAAGATCCGCTAAAAGAGGTAGATAGCCCGTTATTTAGATCATACACATAAGAATCGCTATTTTGATACTGCACGACAGACAAATCATTAAAGCCTGTACGACCGACTAAAACGACATTTGAGGTTAGGTTGACTTGTGATGCGTTTACGCCACTGCACTCAGTCAAGATCGTTAGCAGTGGAGATCCCGCCCCTGCACGCAGAGATGTCACTAGCTGATTGCCCATAGTGCATCTATCAAAATAGACGGTCGCTGTCACTGTTGACGCAATAGAGATGCCACCTGCAAAAGAGCATTGCTCAAAAGTGATGAAATTTGCTGTTGAATTTGTAATGGTCACAGTGGAATCAAAGATGACATTTTTAAAATAATGTCGCCCCTGAGTCCCATCGATGAGTACTGCACCCTCGATATTTAGATTTTCAATTTTGATTCGTGTTGTGCTTGCCCCTGATATAGTCAGCCCTCTAGACACGAGCTCGCATCCATGAACTCCAGTTGGACTCTCTGGGGCGATAATGTTTACATTTGCGTGATTGCTGATTGAGACGGTAGAACCACCATACGATCCCACTGACAGATAGATCGCATTGATACCGCTATCGCCCGCTATATCATCTAGCACCGCTTGAATGTCATTCACGCCGTCGTTTACATAGTGAGAGTGAGAGTAAAGCGTTTTAGACTGCACCGATAAAATATCGCTCTGAGCTGTAGATAGATCGCTCTGCAGAGTATCGATCTCGCCCTCGGCTGTGGTCAGTCTGCCATCTAGTGCAGACAGATCACCACTGCTCGCCTTGCCGTCGATATCGCTTTGAATGGCAGATGTAAAATACTGACGGTCTGCATTTGACCCTGCATCGATATTGTCGGTTGTTAAAACGACTACGCCAGTCGCCCCATTCACAGAGTCAACAGCACCGCCACCGCCACCGCTCACAGGAGGTTTAATAATAATAGCCATGATTAAACAGCCTTTCTATTGAATGCACAAATAAACTGCAGATTGTCGCCTGACGCACCTTTTTTATATGCGATATTCACGATTGCCCCATCTCTCAGCCCTGCACACTGCAGATCGATCGCACCGCCTGCCAAGATAAAGATCTCATTAGCGGTAGAATCGCCTGCACCTGTGCGAGGGCGTAGCTTCAAATAGGCAGTTGATGCACCGGGATTATAGATGGATATCTCAGCAAAAGCCAAGTCAGCAGACAAGGCAGATCCCGTTTTAGAGTCGATAAAATCACTGCTATTTAGATCTGTCCAATCGGTGGACGCATTAGCAGAAGTGCTCTTGCAAGCGATATATTCGCCTGTGCCTATGGCATACTGTAGTCTATTCATGGTTCTTAGCCTTTATTGTTATAGGTTCATCATGCAGTATAACGATTTTTTTTGTTTGTTTTTCAATATTTTGCTCTCGCATAGAAAAAGCGTTGATTTGCCTTTTTAGTGCCTCGATTTCATCCTTGAGTAGCTCGATCTCATCGGATAAAAATTTCATCGTTAAGGGCTTTTTGTCATCACTCATACTTATATCCTCTATCTATGTATGCCCTTTTTTTGTGGGCTGTGCTTGCTAGTGTATACGATGCAGGCTGTATGATGTCGCCTGCAGTAGCTCCATGACTGCCACTAAAAACAATCTGAAGCCCGTTTATTTGAGATATTGTCAGGGCTGTTTTGCTATCGTTTGCTCCCCATGTATATCGCACGACAGCATCACCGACACTAAAAAAAGATTTGTCTGATGCCGAGAATTGATCTGCGACTATCGAGACGGTCGTCGAGTTGATCACCTGATCCACTCTCGCCGATGCGTTCCATGTGGGCGAGTTCAATCCATAATGATTTAATTTTAATTCACAGCCCTCACCGAATAGGGATAGCCTCATCGAGACGATCAGCCCGACTTGATCGATGATCCCATAGTCATCACTGTATCCCTTGAGAAAATCACTGGATACTCTCAGGCTTGATCCTACATCGAGACTAAAGCCCGCCCCCGATGTGATAGAAAAAACCCATTGCCTGATCGCCTGTCCATATAATCGGAATAAGCGGGAATAGGTAGCCCTAAAAAACTGCAGAAAATCCCCCGCTCTTGCATTGCCCACAATCTCGGAGGTTAGCCCATATAGTTTATATTCCTCGCTTCTAGTCTCGCCCGCAAGCTGATTGATGGCAGCAAAATTATTTATAACTCTCTCGGTTGGCTTCTCGTTCTGCAGGTCATAAATAAATTTGAATTGCGTTATGATATCCTCGTACATAGTCCAATAAGTAGGGCTGTCTATCAGCATATCATCATCAGTGATCAAGGCTTGATTCTCATCCGATTCATGCCCGACACTGATCAGCTTTAGGCGTGGATAAAATGATGATCTATCCATGACTATCGCACAGCCCATGACTCTCAGTAGAGGCTCTAAAATATCTCTCGCTGTGATATCGTCAATACTCAAATTAAATTGCCAATCTCGAATATTACTTGCACTTTGATATGATAAGAAGCTCTGCTCATCGATAAAAGCCTCATCAATATTACATCCCACCAAGTGCAAATCGTATGCCCCATTTATACCGCCACCGCCCCCGCTCTCTAGTATCTCGAGCATGACTTCACCAGCGGGCTTATTCTCAATCAATAGCCCTCTTGATATCTCGATTTTCTCGGTAGAATCTAGGAAGTCGCCAAAGCTTGGCAGACCTCTATTATAGACATTATCCTGATCTAGCTCGATGAGATATCCCACTGATACAGCGGTCTCACTTTTTGCCATCGCCTTAAATGTCTTGCCATATGCCTTGATCTCTATCGCATAGAGCGTGCCATCATAGGAAGCGGGCAGACCTAAAGAGTCCTGCACAAGTAAATATTTTTCTCCATATTCATACCATCCCAAGGCTACGCCCTTGATTTGATATTCTGCATAAGTCTCAGTTTGATATAAATAATAGTACAAATTTAGATCTCTATCTATATCAAATTGATATGCCTTCTCATCCTTGGCGGTTCTAATGGGAGCTTCACTTGATGAGAAATTGACGCCAAAATTTAGACATATGGGATCATCTGATATATATCTAAAGTCTAAATCATTGCCCGATCTAGATAGCTGATCTAGCTTTACTAGGTTGATGTCATCAGTGAAAACCTGATGCACTGTGCTTGCGTTGCTATGCGGATTCAAGACTAAATAATATCCACCTGCCTGTCTTTTGATAAACCAAGTGCCGGGCTCTGCACCTCTTGAGATCGAGTTGATCTTATCCATGATCTCATCGGTTGACGCAAGCCCACTTGAAAACTCTATAAAATATCCTCCACCTATAAACGATCTATTGTCGCCTAATTTTTGAATGTTATTTATCCTATATCTAGCCGATTGATCAAAATAATGATGCCCATGCACTAGCTGAGTGCTGTTTTTAGGACCTGCCACTTTGTTGTCGACGATGGCAGAAATCGGGACGATTGATATTGATATTGCGGTCAGGTCGCTGATGTCAGGCGATCGCTCAATCATGCCATGAAAAACGATTTGATTGTCTGTGATAATACCATTTTCATCGATACTAGCACAGTAGATCGACGCCTGCCGTCCACGCCAAGAGACGATCTCGCTTGTCGCCATAGGCGTATCTGTCCCGTCTAGTCTAATGTCGTGCATCTGCCTAAATCCGATGCGTAGCTCACAAGTCAAATGATACACATCTCCGACCTGAGATTGACCACTGATCAAAAAAGACTCTGCCCCGATATGCACTAGATGAGGATATGAGAGCGATGGATCACTATCGACTATGATAGTGGGCTGATCATCATCCCTAGCGATAGCCTGCACTAGCTGACCACTCCACACAGACGATGAACGCATGACACGCCCAAAAATTCGATGAGGATCTTGACTAGTGCCTCTCATCCTATCCATAACAAGGCTGACACTCATGGGCGAATATGTCGCTATGCCACCGCTAGGCTCTAGGTCTGCCACATAGTCGCTGATGCTCTCTATGCAGTCGATATCCGTATATGATATCTCATCAGGTGATGATCCTATGACCTCAGCAATAAAGGGCGATGCCCTGTAATAAAAGCGAGTCGCAAGCCCTGCTATTTCTAGCCCATAAATTCGAGCTGTTCTATCATCGTCAATCATTTATCACCTCGTCAAAAGCCTCATATAAACAAATATTATCAAGTCTTACTCTAATACAATCAAATTTAACGCCTATCTCTTGTCCCCTGTAAGCCTCTGGGATAAATAGCGGTCTAGGATAAAGCGTCTGCAAAATCGATGTCGATGATATATTGCCACCGCTAGACACTGATGCTTGATTCCAATAGTTAGCTGATCCATCGGGATCATAAGTGGACGATAGCTGTCCATTAGCCACGCTCAAAAGACATCCATTATCGATTATATCTTGCGTTGTGCGAGGATTTCTAAAAGCGGTAATTTCGATTGATCTTGTCGAATTCTCATGCGTTCTATAGGCAAAAGAAAAAACAATATATCTGCAATTTGAGGTTGTCTGTAGAATTTGCGTATATGCCCTATTTGTATCCCCTACAGATATTTGATCGATATAGTAGCTCTCAGTTGTGTAGTCGGATTGATTCTGCGTCCATGTCCTAGGATAGGTTCGATTAACAAAGCCGATTTGATGTCTTTTAGCCTTGGCAAAAGCAAGGTGATTTGTCTGATCTGCTATCAGCATCATGACTGCACTATGGACGGGGACGCCCGCATTTGCCTCGCTAGGCGATGGAGCAAAGATTGTCGTACTTGGTATTATTGCCATCATGCCCCCCAGAAAGAGATCGATAAGATAGGTGATGCGTTTGTCAAAAAGTATGTCATCCTAGGTGAAAACTCAATCAAGGGCATAGATAGATCGCCGTCCACGCCGTCAGCATTGAAAATCGTTGCGATGTCATACTCGATCCACTGTGCTGTCGTGCCTGCAGTGATCGTGATCTGCCTATTATATACAGAAAAAGAGAAGTCATGGGCGGTCAAGTTCTCGACATACATGACTAGCTTATATGTAAATCCGAGCCTATTGCGATTATACCATGAAATGAAGCTTGTATTTAGTGCAAATAAATCATTGACGGTCAAGCCCTTTTGTGGTCGCACGAGCCCAAAGGTCGGGCTTGTTGTTGACTCTGGAAGATCTAGCCCGCTCGCACTAAAAAGCATACGAGGTCTCTTCTGCAGTACTCGCACATTGTTTATGAGCTGTTGCCCTAGGGCTGATGAGAGAGGTTGATCTGCATCAAAAGAATCATCGCCAAAGGGATAAAAAAAGCTGTTCATATAGACGGCGTTTACTCTGCTCTCTGCCAATGGGGAAGTGAGAGGCAGATACTCGATACATAGATAATCGAGCTGTATCGTATTCTGCACGCTCAAAACTAGATAGCTATACTCAGCACTCACAGACGCCAAGGCAATCGAGCCTTGATCATATTTGCCAGAATTGAAGGTAAAATCCTTTGAGCCTGAGCTACTGCTATTCGAGAGAGTAAAAAAGGCTTTGCCATTTGTGCCACTGCCCTTGAGCGTGATCTTTATCGTCTTATGATTTGCTGATATTGCAGGGATTCTCCATCTGCAGACCTCTCTCAAGGTAGCTGATGAATAATAGAATATGCCATCCTCAAAGTGCTGAGTTATGATCGCACCTGTACCATGATAGGCGTGGATGTAGTTCTGCAGTCTGCCCACCTTGCCAAGCTGACTCTGTAGGTCGCTGATGTCCTTCCCCGCTATGAACGCATCAGGCTCTAGCCTTGCGTTATTGCCCGCCAAGGGCAGAGTAAAGCTATTTGTCATGGGCAATCTCCATCGAGACGGGGATGCGTCTCATGATGCGGTTTTCAAAGGGCAGATCGCTAGTGATGCTTGTGATCGTGCCTGTGATAATGCCGTGCATTCCATTGTCCTCGCTTGTATGAGTGAGGCTATATGCAGGCGATGTCGCATTGATCTGAGTAGTCATGCGATTCAATCTTGGCTCGCCCACCTCTTGAATTAAACTGATCTTTGCGCCTATATAGAAATACTCGCCAAGATCAAATACAAGTCGACGATAGTCGTCCTGTATGTCTGCGATACCATCGATATAAAATCGCAGAACAGATTTTGCAAAATTGCCTTTAAAGTTTGTGCCATAGCTACCATCTCCTTTTCTCCTAGTGTCGCTTATTCTATCGAATGCTAAATGATGATCCTCGTATGGACGAGACGGCGCTAGAACGCCGGGCATGACGTTATCAGCGATCATGACCTTGCGACCATAGATCGTCTGCCATGTCTCGAGCCCGCTAAATCCTAATCTGTCTCTAAAGGCTGTATCAGTCCAAGAGAAATTAACTAGGTTTGCATTTGCGACATAATTGACGATCTGCATCACCTTGCCGTCATCGCCGAGAACCCATTGCACATAGTCGCTAAATAAGGCTTCCTCTGCTGACTGCAGGCAATAAATGCCACTGCCCGATCGAACAGATAAAAGCGATGGGATATCTTGGGCAACCGGGAATGATGGATAATAAGTGGGGTATGCAGTCGATGAGTCGCTATATGATATACGCCCATATAGAGCACTGCCAGCAGACCAAAAAATTTGATTCCCTCTCTGCCACTGCCCCGCAAAGGTGACTGATGTCCCGCTCATGTTTGTATAATCGCCGTCTAGTCCCCAAATGCCACCACCGCCAAATTGAGTCTCAATGTCTTGATTTTGACTAGCTGTGCATTCCCACTTGATACGATCTTGACTATCTATAGAGATAGTCCATGTATCGCCTAGATCGGCTTCTAGGCACGCTTTGAGCGATGTTGTGGCAGACTGACCACGCCCATTTAAAAAATATACGGGATCATTAAAAACAACTTGCCCACTGCCATTTAACGCAATATTTGATCCCGCCCTTGTGTAAAGCGTCGATGTGAAATTGCGGGCGTCAAAGTCGCTCATGAGCATGAAATTAGGCGATTTATCATAACTAGGCATTTTGTACTCTCAATCGAGGGCTTCCCCTGCGAGGTTCATTTATGTACTTGACTATCTCATCGCTGAGAGCTCTCTTGGCAGACTCTTTTGTATCATAGATAGTCGCCCCTGAGAAGTTTACATTGAAAACCATAGGCTCGCTTTTTTGAGCTTCTGGGCGTTGTACCTGTGTTGTCTGTGCCATCCCGCTTGGAGACGATCCACTTGATGCACTAGCTTTTGAGGATGGAATAGACGCCCCCGCCAATCCTGCCACAGTAGCCACGCCCGCAAAGGCAGCAGACGCAGCAAAATGTTGAGATGCAGGCACGCCACCGATAGGACCAAGGGCGAGACTCGCCAAGCCTGCCGCCCCCTCATATAAAGATCGTGCTAGTGCCTCGGTAGCCAAGCCCTGCAGACTCGCCTTGAGTACAGCTTGAATCGATTCCCCGCCCATGATGGCAGATGCCAAGGATGCAGTAAAAGATTGAGCCTGTGCGTCTGCAAAATCTCTGAGCATTGTAATGCTTTCATTGTGCATTCCCTTGGTCGCAAGCTGATATCTCTTTTTGATTTCTAGCTCTGCTAAACTGCCCTTTTCAACAATAGCAAGCTCAATCTCCATCTGCTTATTTAGCATTGCGATCTGCTGATCATAGCCCGTCTGTGTGAGCTGTATATCTAGCAAGGCTATCTTGTCGGTTAGATCTTTTTTAGCCTGTTCCTTGGTCTTTTCTATCTCGATCTCTTTATTCCTCTCATCTTCAAGAGCCTTAATTTTAGCGAGCTGAGACTGCTCTAAAGCGAGCTGAGATGCTTGTTGCCTTGCTATCTCTTGATCTGCAATATTATTTAATTGCTGTTGATATTGTAATTCTGCAATTATCAGTTGATTTTTATTATTTTTATTTAATTTTTGCTGAGTTGTATATGTGTTGACGGCTAGTGCTATTTGTTCATCAATCCCGTCTTTTTCTAGCTGTATTCTCAGGGCGTTGATTTGTGATTGCTCTCCGATTAACTGCTGTTGTCTTGCCCTAAAAGCATCGCTCCTTGCCTTGGTTTCATCCTTTAGTCGCTTGACTTCTGCATCTTTTAATGCCTGCAATTCTTTTTGATTTTTAATTTCTTTTAGATATAATTCCTCGCCCTCAGACCTAGTTTTATTTTCATCCTCTATTGATTTTGTGAGAGCCTGTATCTCAGCTATGCTTTTATTTCTCTGGGCTGATAGCTCTCTATCAACCATCAATTCATCTTCCTTAGCCTGTATATTACGCTCGTAATCGCTGAGATCAGATGTCGCTAATAATAAATCATTGTGTTGCTTTTGTATCTCAAGTTGAGCCTTCAAGGCATCTGTCGCCTCTTGCTGAGTCATAGCTAGATTTCTTTGATATTCCTGCGCCTTTTCTATTGCTGGAAGTGCATCAGTATATCCCTGAGTTAATTCATCTTGAGCCTTGGCTACTGCCTGATTAGCCTCTTTTAATCTAAAGTTAGCAGCAGTTAAATCCGATAAAGTAGAAAGCTCTTCTTTTGTCAGACTTTTATATTTTTCTTTAACTCGAATTAAATCTCGCTCTGCTGTCATCTGCTCAATATAGATTTTTGTTAAACTAGCATTTTTCTCATTTAATATTTCTAGTTTTAACCTAGCTTCTGTATTTAATGAAATTAAGCTTTTAAGCTGATCAGATGTTGCCTTGATTCCTTTATCTGCTAGTTCCTCCATCTTTGCAGTGAGATCGCCTGCTGCCGCACTGACTGCCGCCTCTATCTGCTCGGCTTCTTTAGCAGCACCGCTAAACTGTCGCCAAGCCTCGACAGCTAAAGCCAAAGCCCCGACTATTGCAGAGATGGGACCTAGCAAGCCCAAGATTGACGAGATGCCTATTTTACCACCGCTTTGTAGTGCCTCGCTAAACTGCCCCACGCCGTCGACTACGCCACTGACTGACTCACCAAGAGCCCCAAAGGCTTCACCCATAGCCCCGCCCTGAGCAGATACCACCGCTCCGACGCCCTTGAAGCTCTCGCCAACGCCCTTGACGCTCTCTCCGATGCCCTTGGCTGATCCCTCTATGCCATCTAGCTTTTTTTGAGCTGATTCCATGCCTATGACATCAACCTCAATCTCTATTTTATTTTCTGCCAATTTGTGCCTCCTCTATTTGCTCTTGAGCAAGCTTATTTTTTAGCTCTGTGTAGTGATGATGCAATAAATCTATCGCCTCTACAATAGCACAAGACGGGCTAGGATATGCGTTTTTTAAATCAAATAAGTTATTGATATGCCTAAAATAATTTTGAGCGATCGGGGCGATGAGGTTTGCAGATGCCACAGGGCATGATCTTATTTTTAGATCGCTGTACTCTTCTGAGCAGTTAGGCGCTACTCTATACGCAGGGATAAACAAGCCCTGCTCATCCTCATCTAGATGAGGCAATCCCCGCTTAAATGCACCGCCACAATCTCCACGCAATCCCCTCAGCCTTGGCTGTGATTTACATTGCTCGCATCCCCATGATCGCCCCTTGTTTTGCGATAGCCATATTGAGGATGCGATAGCTATTTTCCCGCTTCACCTAGCAGAGATAGATTTGATATGTGGGCGACTAGCTCGCCGATTGTCTGCACTCTCACAATATCTGGTTTAATCGATTGAATCAAATCCCAAGGCTTCCCATTGACGCCCTTGATTTCAACGCACGAGATCTTGATCATCTCTTGATATACACGATTTAGATATGCGTTGTACTCTGCTAGGGCTGTCTTTTCTTTGTCTGTGAGTGAGTCGTGCCAATAGGCTCGGTCTTTGCTACTGTCAGGCTGTTCTAGATATAGCATACGCCCCAGCTCGCTTCTAGTATATGCCCCTGCTTTGATTTCTGCATCCTCTCTCTCAGCAGGCGATAAGGCTTTTAACACGAATAAGCTAGGATTTTGATCGGGCTTGCATTTCAAGAGATTTCTTTGTCCCTTGAGATATAAAACCTTGTCTTGATCTGTCATGTCTAGAGCTGTGTCGCAAGTGATTGCTACCTCAATGGTAGTGAGTGAAGATGTAGAAAATGAGAGCATTTTAGATTCCTAGTGCTAGTCTGATAGGGCTATTTGCGGGCTGTGTAGTACCCACATCACCGCCGAATCGGGTATGCTTATAGGTCAAGGCTTGCTTCACAATCTCACCGCTCACATCATACTTGTTGGGATCGACTGTGAGATATCCTGCAGGGATAAATAAAGCCATGCCCTTGCCATTCCCGATAGGTCCTGTTCCTATTAACACTTGACGGATAACTCTATCTTTGAAATCGTCTGCGATATCGCTTTTTACTGCTGACAAGGTGATGGTACATTCAAGATCAACATTGCTTACTTCCATGTCGGACATGGTCAAAATGTTATTTGAGAAGCCCTTGGGCGTTAATGTGTTTGTGATATTAAATGTAAAAGTCTCAGCATCTAAAGCGATACGATCTAGCTCTTCGCCTGTAGTGCCTGCGATATTGCTTCTAGAATATGTCACAGGGCTAGAAACTACCGCATAAGCATTTCTAAAATGCTGAGTCGCACCGCCTAAAACAACAGGCTCGACAGGACCGCTTGCGTTAGCGTGATCGTCTTGGATGAGAGCTGCTTGGAATGTAAATTGTCCCAATAGGCGACCATTAGTCACGCTGATATTTAGAGATGCCAGCTTACAACCATAAGCATAGGTTCTAAAGCCCACTCCGTCGACTCTAAAACAAAGTGATTCGACCACTTGCCCGCTTGAGGTTGAAGTGGGAACATACCAAGTTTGAAGCGGATAGACTGTGGCAGGCTCATCGCTAAAAGCAGGAGAAACGCCAATCTTGCCTGCACCTGCTCTATTGTTGCTAGTCACTGCTGAGTACTCACAACGCCCCGCAATGATACTACCGACAATACCGCCAATCTTATAATTTGTGTTTGTGGTTGTGGGAGTGAAAAAATTGACATCGTCGCCGGTGACAGTGTCAGCACTTGTGAAAAGAGGGAGGCTAGTTAGGAAGCCCGCATTTAAAAGCTTGCCAAGCCCTGTCCCTGCATAAGTATTTGCATCTGCCCCGACTGTAGTAAAATCGATAGTGATTTGCACTTGCCCTGTGCGTCTCTGCACTCTGCTTGATCCGCTCCATACTGTGTCAGGCTCTGGAGGCAGTCCATGAGGACCATCACGCCCCTCGCTTCTTTCATTGACTACCACATCGCCATAGATCACGATGGGATCACGCTCGCAGGGCAGAGAGATAAAGCTGAGTCCGCTAGGAGATGGGAGACCGGTTGAGCTATCGATAGAGCCAAAAGATGCCTCTGATGATACTGATATGCTTCTATGTGTTACTGTCATTTTTAATCCTCAAGATATAAGAGAGTGAATGGTAAAGTTAAGAGATAGCCCACCTGACTAGGATCATTTGAGATCTCGGATAGTGTGGCTGTGCTTGTGATGAGCGATACTATGCCCGTATCATCGAATTGATATTCGGGTTGTTTTAGAGAGTTAATCAGCTGACTAGAATCCTCTGCGATCATGCGGTCTAGCAGTGCTAAATCTCCGCCTATATCATAGCGAATCCTTAATAGTAAATCGATTCTTTTACGCCCGCTTATGCCTGCCTGCCCGTCATCTTGGGCTAGTGTTTGAAAGCGAATATCAAATAATCGATTTTGATTCGATCTCGATTCCAAGGATAAATTTCTGCCACTCGCATCACTGATGCAGACAAAATGATGATAAGAATCGCTCTTGGGCGTGAGGCTCTCTAGGCGGTCGATAATGTGATCTATGGCTGATGAAATGCCCTTGCTCATGTGGTCTCCAGAAGATTTATTTTTACGATCTCAATCAGCTGATCAACCTCTTTAGGCGATAGCCCGATAAAGTATCGTTTTTGATTTACATTATAGCCATAGTGTCTCACAGGAGGCAATAAGCCGATAACAAAGCTTCGAGCAGTTGATGATAGCACCGTAAAATTTTGCATCATCATCCCTGATAGTGTGAGATCGACTTCTGCAGTCTGCCCCTCGATTGCATTTGACCGCTTGCGTGATTTGTTTTTGTATTCACGATATCCGCCTTCAAAATACATCCCGCCCTTTGTCTTGATCCCGCCCTTGGGAGCAAGGCGTCTGCCTAGAGGGCTCTTTTTAGATACATACAAGGGCTTTGTAGAGTACGCTAAAAAAGGTTTCTCGTTTGCATCTATGCCCTTGTAAATCCTCATTTTGATGATCGATACCATGTCGAGCCCTATTGCTAACATTTTAGGCTGAGTCATCGCCAGGGATGGCAGAGAGAGATTGATCTTGGTTTTCATTTAGTGTCTCATCGCCCTAGATGGCATGAAGCTTTTTTCATCGTTTGACACGATACGACTTGCCATATTGCCCGTAATATAGCCCTTTCCCTTGGCTCTGATGTTAAGCTCGTTATCCTCGATTGTGCCATTTTTATTTAGATCTAGACTGATCGTTCTCATGCCTAGGTCTGCTAGCTCAATACCTCTATTACGCATCTTCTCGCTCAAGTCAATATTGCCATTGATCTCATGAATACGGGCGATAGATAGATATGCGTGAGCCTGCAAGAGCTCATTTGCATTATGGATATCATCCTCATCAACATCATCAGGCACGATCAAGTCTCTGACATATAGGGCGAGTTCATCGAGGGATGCAGATATAATCTCTTCAAAGCCATTTGCACGCCTTGGGGCGATATCTGCGATATGTGGGAATATACCGCACAATCGAGCATGGTCTAGCCCTGTATCAAAGGGGCGAGGGACGACCTTTAAAATGCCCTTTTCGACCTTGTTAATTGTCTGCCCGCCAAGGCTCTGCACATACTCAATCGTGAAGGCGATATCGCCTCGATCAGCTGTGATAGTCGCACTGCTAGCCGTATATGTCCACGACGCAAATTGAATGCTCGCCGATGTGGTAAAAGATACGTCTCTCGGCAGTGGATCAGCAATAATTAGGCTCGTGCCCACGATACGAATAGGCTTAATAGAGAAATAGTCATCTCCATCAGTCAATAAAAAGGCTTGGCTTTGAAATGGCTTTAGGCTTGTGGCAGACGCTGACAGCGTGAGACTACGCCTATCGCCTGATATGGCAGTAGCAGTCAAAGATGCCCGCCCTTGTGTCATGCTAGATGTGATATCGCCACTCTCTAAATGAAAAGTGATTGACGGCGTGCCACTGATAGCAGATGGAGCTTGCCATAAAAAATTATAGTCTTTGCCTTGCTGTGCTTTTATCATTGTAAATCCTTAATGTCATTATTTGTTGCCACATCTAGTCCCATCACCTTGGCAAATCCCTTGCTGACAGGCGACCATGAATGCCTGCAGTTATAGCCACCTGCAGTCGTGATCACAGGACCAGCGCCTTGCCCATTATTCATTTTTAGGATTTGATCTTTTTTAAAGACTCGCCCTTTGCTTATGATCTTGCGACAAAAAGGACGAGTGATCCCGTCTTTCGGTCCTACATATATGAATAGATCTAGCCCTGCTTGCTCTGCGTTTACTGCCTGCACCGATCGCCCAAACTCAGCGATCTTTAGGCGAGCCTCTGTGGTATTTGATCGAGTAGCCCTATCAAATGTCTGAGCTAGTGCATCGAGCGGGGACTTTATCGATCCTATGACCGCAGCTGTGCTGACTGCATCCTTTATGCCCTTGCTGATCTCAGGCAATAGGGCGTCATCGAATACGCTTTGAATTGTGCGAGTGATTGTCGCATTGATTAAATCGGGATCACCGCTGATGAATGTAGGATCAATCGCAATCATCGCCTTATTTGATAAGTCGACGATATCGAGCTGGGCTTTTTGAAAAAATACCACTGCATCGCCCAAGCCCTCATTGATCAAAAAATCTCTCAGTTGCTGAGGAGTCATATTGATTAAAAGATTGCCCTGTCCATTCCTCATCATTTTTGCTATCGCCGAGTGAAGCTTGGCGGTAGCTTTTTCTAGCTCTTTTTGAAAGTCAGCAGTCGCCTGTACCTCCTTTTCAAGGATGCCAAGGCGTGATTTCAAGAGAGCTCTCATCTCTTCGTTTTGCTCCTCTGCCACCTGCTTTTTAAGATCAGAGATCGCCTTTTGATCAGCTTCTCCCTCTGCTAGGGCATGAGTTGAGCTAGTACCGCCACAGTGAGGGCAAAACAAAGAAAGCATATCAGCCCGCTCACTATGCTAGACAGTCAGTGAGTAGGAAGCCGTAATTTTGAGCGATAACCTTATCTTGATGGGTATGCTCGAGCCATACGGTTCTCTTGGTCATTTCTAGGTCATCATAAGAACCTGAGGTGAAGCCTGCATATTCAAAATTGAGAGCAGCAACAGGCATAACCTTGGTCCCATTCTTATTGACCACAGCATCAGAGCCCTTCATGATGCCCATGAATACGCTGTCGTCTGTCCAAATTTGAGCTTGGCTAGATGTCAAACCGGGATTTGCTGTCTCTTTTCTAGCACTACCAACAAATACATTAGGCAAGCCAAGGACTTCTTTCAAAACGCTGATGACCATATCATCCTGCATAATGCGATTGCCTGCTGCTGTGCCTGATGCGGTAGCTCCTGCAGTAAAGAAGCCTCTGATATCAGGAGCTCTAGACAACGCACGCAAAGCACCATAGCCCAAGACCAAGGTATCGGGCAAGATGCCATGAGCATTAGCACGAATAACATCGATGAGAGCGTGTAAATCGGTCAAAGGCTCTGCACCTGCAGAATTCCATTGAGTGCCTTTAGAGCTGTTGCCAAGGCTTGCGAGATCAGAGGTATATGAACCCCAATTTGACGCACCAAAAAGCAAGCTTGCGAGGCGTGATTCACGATTCAAAAGCATTGATCTTTGAACCTTCTTAAATGATCTGGTCTCTTCATTACCGGGATATTGAGAATAGCGGATATCTTCAATAGCGATGGCATCTTTTAGAGAGTAAATCTTAGTGTTGAAAGTGGTAGATGTACGATCAAAATTACCGATAGCTTGGCGACTTGCTCCGGGCGCTCTTTCTGCATCAACATCAGGGCTTCCCATAAAATTACGAGTCTCTTCAATTAAGAGAGTACCGCTAGGACCGAGAGCGGAGACATCGACCTTTTCAATGACCTTATCAGCAATCAGTTGTCCATCGCTTGGAATGGCTTCAATGGCTAGGTTCTTTAAGATCTCGTTGACTGGATGAATATTGCTATAGCTTGGATTTGCCATTTATTAGACTCCTGCGGATGGGGAGAAGATGATTTCGATTTGCTCGTTAGCAGAGCCAGCGGTATTGACCGCGTTTGCTAAGAAACGCCCTGCGATAGTTTGTACGCCTGCACCACCGGAAGCATAGGCATAAACCTTGCCTGCTAGACCGGGCATGACATAAAAATGAGTGCCTGCAGTGATAGTCCCGCCTGCTACTGCACGGCTGAGACCTAGAACACATACATTGACCACTTCACCGCTAGAGACAGCTTGTTGAGCTACGCCCACGGGGACATCAGTATCGGCTGTACATGGGGTAACCTTGCCGTCGCTATCTTGCTTTACGAGTTGAAATGCTGTAATGCTTGCAGATGCGATAAAACTCTTATAGATGCTTTGATCGTTAAAAGCCATTTTTAACCTCCAAAAAATGAATTGTATTCGGTTGCGTGTTGAGTGCGTAAAAGATCGAGAGCTTGGGCAAATGTGATGCCTTTTTCTTTTTTGATTTGCTCGACTCTTTCACTGAGAGAGATGGGCTTTGCTGTGGAGGCATGACCGATCTCAGATAGATTTACTGCTTGGTTCGCTTTGCGTTCGCTAAACATCTGCCAAAAGGCATTATTAGCATTTCTCATGTCATAGGCTTGCTCGGCTAGTGATTTCTCTGCCACTGCAATTTTACCTGTGTTCAAGAGTGCATCGATTGCGTTTTTGCGTTCTGCGATGTGCTTCTCTTGTGTGAGCTTGGCGACCTGTTCGCTCAATGTGGCGATCTTTGCTGACATTTCATTGAGGGCGAGGGCTGAGGCTTCTGACATGGCTTTGTATCCATCGCCCATCTTTTCGCCCATCTTCTCATCCTTCTTGTCATCCTCTTTGAGCGGGGCGACTTCCTCGGATACCGAGGCGTCCTCTTCCGCTTCATAGCCCGCAATCTTTGCCTCAAGTTGCTTCACTAGTGCGTCTTTTTCAAGTACCATAGCGACAAGCTCCTCAGCTGATTTCTGTAGTAATTCGTTTTGATCCATGATGTTCTCCGATAAAAGAATACGATCGATTTTATTATTTTGTTGTGCAGGTCTAGGCGTGAGCGTGATAGCTAAGAGCTGGGCATTGCCAATCAGTTCTCCACCGTCTCTCGCATAAATATTACCTAGGACAAACTCAGGGCTAGACCACAGTTGCCCCTCTGACTCCTCGACAATTTTAGCGCCTTTAGATGTATATAGAGGATAGGCATAAAGCCCGCCATCCTTGATCTCTAAATCGGCGATTTGCCCTAGTGCCATCGCAACATCGGGAGAAGCTAACGCACCGCCCACAAATGGGCTTGATGCGTGATTCCAATCGATGATCACAGGATCTTGCTCTTTGCGAGCATAGAAGAGCCTAACCATCTCTTTAAGATGATCTTCTGTGATATCACTGATTGACTCTCCATTCATGCGAGAGTTAACAGCCCCTAAAGCCAAGGTTAAAAATGGTTTGCCCTTAATAAGTGATGATTCCGAGTTGTCCATATTTTCTCCAAGTGCCTTAGTCGCCTCGTCTGCCTTGTCCATCTGTCCGACAATTTTCCTCGCCCATGTATAGCCTGCATCACCGCCCCAACCATCCCAAGCCTGCCGACCTTTGCCATAGTCCGACCAAGTCGAGCCTTGTTTATCGACCTCGTGTCTAGTAAAATATGCCAACATTCTGCGGACGGTATCGGGCGATAGCTGTTTTCCATTGATTAAATCCCTTGCCCTAGCAATGCCAATCGCAGTCATACCACGCTGTGAAGCGGGCTTTGTCGCTCGGTTCTCTAGTGCTCGTTTAGCAGCATCTTGAGCGCCCTTAGGCGGGATAAAATCAATGTGGCTATACTTGTCTGGAATAGCTAAATTCATCTGCTTTGTGTGTCCACTGATGACAGCACGCACAATCTTTTTATCAAATGCACTCACTTTAAACCTCTCAAGCGTTCTGCCATAGCCAAGCTAGGATTTTGTGCGATGGCTCTATCTTGGCTTGTCCTAGTCGCATCAGTGGGCAGATCGCCCGCACCGATACGCTGTCGGATAGCACGCTCTAAATTGTCGTCAGGAGTCAAGAGCTGAGATTGTACTAGGGCGGGCAGACTGTTTAAAGCATCTGTGAGCTCGTCATTGTCTAGTCCCATGTGTGTTAGCTTGGGAAGCTTGGTCGCCTCAATTCTGCCATAATTCCAGTTGATGAGACGCCCAATTGTACCACCGCCCCGTCTATCTTGCCCGCTGATTGCAGATGCTACCAAGTCAAGATAGTTAATGCAGGCACGCCTAAAGACTGATAGATGCACCTCGCCCACAGACCTTGATCCTGTGTCACTAATTCCAAGATTCATGAATTGAGCAAAAAAGGCTTGTGACACTTGATTATCGCACTCTTGGATAACCTTTAGGGCTCCATCAGGATTGAATTGACCTTGGCTACCGAATGAATCAAATTTGATCGCTGTATTCTCGATGAGATAGCCTTGCTCTTGAGCGATATAATCTCGAGCCTGTGCCTCTGCCTCTTGAATCATTGCAGTAATCTCGCCTTGGGTAAAGCCTGATCTCTCTGCGATCTCCATATCAACGACAACCTTGGGCGTGGGAATTGCCCATCGTTCAACGCCGATAGACATCAAATTAGCGATTCTCTGCTTTTGAGACCACCACCACCAACAGGGACGCAAAAGCCCTTGACCTTCAAAATTCGAGCCTGTTCTATTCAAGGTTAATAAAAGCATTTTACCTGCAGGGATCGGCTCAGGCTGTACCCCTCCGACCATATTTTGCATGACGCCCTCAAGTGTCACGCCGTCTGCAGTCAACCATCTTTGATGACTTGTGGGCTCACGATCAGCAAATCGCTTTAAGAAGATCTTCTCTCTGCCTATGCTGTCAGGCTCGCAACAGTAGAGCTCTTCTGCATACCGCCATCCCATGGGGATAAATTCGAGAAGGTAGCCTAATTGCTCTTCCCATGTCATGTCCATCATCCCGCTATATCCATCAAAGCCGAACGCCTCGTTAGCAAAGCGGGCGAGCTCTTCACTCACTGGATCGCCCTCGATGCCCGCCTTAAAAATCCATTTAGCAGACAAAAGAGTCTGCTTAATTAGCGCCCATGATCTGCGTATAATAGGATCACTAGCGAGCATATCTTCTGCCGTCAGCGTCCATTGTCTGCCCGTCAGCCTTGGATTTTGCTCTTTGCCTGATATGCTGCCACCGCTTAAATTTGTGCCGGGGATACCATAGGCACGATAGAAAGGAGGCAGAGGCTGATAGTCTGCCTCATCGCCACCTTTGCCCACAGATTTTAGATTGAGATACTGCATTGCTCACCCGTACAAAAAAAATTCAATTGATCAATACTATAACACAAAAAACATTTAAAAGATCAAGATTATTTCTCGTCCTCTGCCTTGGACGCACCTAAAAGGCTTCGGACGAGATAGATGTGTGCGGTCTGGTCGCTAAATCAAATCCAAGGATAAAGTCAATCGTCTTGCAACAGACAAGCTCATAACACGCAAAATTGTGTTATTCTTTCGATGGATGCCCGATCTAATGTGCTACTCGTATCACAACCCAAAAAACTGCGTTCAAATACTAACTCTCAAAAGGATCGATCGGGCATACTATAAACACACGAGGAGGCTTTTTATGTGCATAATCAACGGTGAATTTTATTTAAATAGCGATGGCAGAATTTACTATGAGGGCAGACTATACAATGCGAGCGAGTGTGAATTTATGGCGGGCTCAAAGCTTGTTTTCAAGGCTATCAGTGAAAAGGTTGATAAACCAAGGGCAAAAGCTGTTAAAATAGCAGATGCCTTTATACCTATAGAAAGCGATGTTGACATGGATTTTATCCCATCTCTGCAGGCTCAAGACCTGCCAAAAACTCAGCCCGTGATTGAGCAAGCCCCACTCCAAGAGATCGATCTTTTTAAGCAGATCAATCAGCTCACAGGCAACAATCTGCCCTTAACGATAGCGATCCTCTTGGCAGTCCTATTTTACAAGTCGTACAAGGAACGCAAGCAGGACGAGCGAGACCATGCGGTAGCCTGCGATCTAGAACGCAAGGATCTTGCCCGCCGTCTAGACATCATGACATCTAGGATCGATGATGCAGAAAAGAAGAGTATCTCAATTCAAGTCATGGATGATGACCTCAAGGAGAGAATCGAGAGACTAGAAAAAAGATCGCACTAATCCTCTGTTTTTAGGTCTGCCTCGATCTCAGCGATGACCGCTAAAAGCTTTGATCGGATAGGCTCGTCATCTGGTAGCAGTGCAGAAATGATCTGCTTTAAAAGCTCAATACTATGTAATGTCATATTATTCTCCATGCTTTGCGACTCGTTCCGTCGATATATTGTAATAGGTTTCATCCTTCTCAATGCAGATGAACCGCCGGTTTGTATTTAGGCAGGCGATAGCTGTCGTGCCACTGCCTGCACAGCTATCTAGTACTAGATCGCCCTCGTTTGTATAAGTCTTAATCAACCACTCAAAGAGGGCGACGGGCTTTTGCGTGGGATGCAGCCCTTTGTCTTTAGTGAATGTGTTTGCGGGGATTTGCAGGATATCAGATGGATACCTATCCCCTTGATTGATAGTATCTTTTCTAGCTATGGGCGCCCCTATCTGATACTCGGGCGTATCCATGGTCTGCCTTCGCTTCATCACATACGGAACGCCTTGAGTCTTCTGTGGATTATAGGTAGGCTGATTTTTGTAAAAGATCAGGATATCCTCATATTGCTTCATCGGCATCTTGTTTGCTGATAAATGCCCTATCTTCATGATCTTATCCCATACGATACGATATCTAAATAGCGATGGATTTGAGTTGTAAAGAGTGAATGTAAATAGATTGTTTGCTGTCAGTACAATCGCCCCATTGTCCTTGATGACTCGCTCGTATTCTTGCCATAAAACTCGCATATCGATGAGACTATCCCAATGACAGCCTGTCGTATTGTATGGTAGATCACAGAGGATCATATCTATTGATCTCTCGGGGATCCATGCAAGCCAATCTAGGCAATCGCCTAAATAAATCCGATTATCTAGCTCTAGCATTATATCAGCCTCAGTAATGGTTCGTGATCGGCTATGCGATCGAGTGATTTTTTGTAATAGGTTTCATCCTGCTCAATGCAGATAAAATGCCTGTTTGAGTTTAAACAGGCGATAGCGGTCGTACCTGATCCAGAGCAATTATCAAGGACTGTCTCGCCCTCTTGTGTGTATGTCTTGATCAGGTATTCAAAGGGAGGGACAGGCTTTTGTGTTGGATGGATTGAGTGATTATTGCCGTTTGAGAATCTGATTATGTCAATAGGATGCCTATTCCCATCACTTCCCCTAATCATCTCCTTTTGCTTAATTTTAATTGAATCTCTATCGTATTGTTTTTTGTCAACTCTTGTATAAGGCTTAAAGCCTTCTCTCATTTGAGGATTATAACAAGGCAATTTTTTATAAAAGATTAATATGTCCTCATGCTGGCTTAAAGGCATTTTGTTTGCATGTACAAATCTATAAGGCATCGTCTTTTCCCATATCCATTTATATCTAAAAAGCCTTGGATTACTAGCCCATAGCTTAAAAGTAAATACATTGTTAGCAGTCAAAACGATAGCCCCATTGTCCTTGATTACTCTTTCATACTCAGCCCATAGCTTCCCCATATCAATAATAGAATCCCACTCGCAGGCTGTTGTCCCATAAGGCAAGTCGCAAAGAATCATATCAATTGACTTGCTTGGTATCGAGGGCATCAGCTCTAAGCAGTCGCCCAAGTGAATCTTATCTAGGTCTAGCATAGTGCCTCTTTAGTCCCTCTTTTAGCGTAGGATATTTTTTAGTCCTTATCTGCCCGCTATGGCGATAAAGCCTTTTAACATCGTCTTTTGATAGTGATAGCCCTAGATCGATGTACTGTTCGAGCATGGCTAGGCGGTCGTCTGCTTTCATTTAGAACCTCCTCAAGACTCGATTAAGCTGTTTTCTTTGCTCGATGATGGCGATTGCCTTATCGCTATGATCGATAGGAATAGTCCTATCAGGGAGATCTGTATCACGCCAAGACCAATTTATGACATCGTATCTCAGGGCATCGAGCGGATCTTCCTTGCCGTCCTTTTTAGGCGATTCCTTGCCGTCCCATGCGTAGCTCAGTATCGCTTTTCTAAAGCTATTCCCGCTTGCCTCTGCGTCCCATACCTCTTGAGTGCATAAGATTTTCTTTTGAGCAATCAGCCTTTTAGTGCGTTGAATGCCATTCATGACATCGGTCTTGATCGGATCAGTGCACCATCTAAAAGGCATCCCAATGCCTCCATTCTCGGGAGGCTCTTTGAGCTCTTTGAAGGCTGATTGAGCAGTGCGATCGCTACGGGCTGAGCCCGCCTTATCCCCGCTTGCCCCGTCTAGTAAAATGCGATTAGGATATCTATTTGACAGCTCTCGGGGGCAGGCTTTCTGCAGGATCAAAGATGCTAGCTCTTTAAGTGTGATTTCCTGTGGATTGATTTCTGCACAAATAACATCAGCCTGCAGAGATGGATCATGAACCAAGATCAAAACGCTTGGCTTTCTAAAACCAAAGTCGATCGCAATTCGACCGCTGTACTCTGGGCGATACTGCCATCCTTTGATGACATGGCTCATAGACCACTCTTTATAGATCATCCCGCTTGGAGGCATGGGCATATTTTCAATCATCGCTCGCCTCTCGTCCTCAGGCAGATTTTTAGTCGCCTCGAACCAGTCTGCGGACAAGTTGTCTTGATTGACATAGCTAGTGAAAAACAGAGGATTGCATCCCGCTTTCTCTGCCATCTTTACCCACCACGCATCCCACACAGGCAGACCGACCATGATCAGCTTGGGCGTTGGTCCTGATCGGAGACGACCAAGGGCTTTATAGGCGACCTCCTCGGTCAACATCTGACACTCATCGATGACTGCGAGCCCGCTAGTAATGTTAAGCCCTTCAAGAGAGTTTTGCGATGCGTCTTGCGTGCCCGGTCTAAAATACGATCGAGTCCATACGATATGCCCATTAGGAGCAGTCCATTTGCCCTCAAGTGCATGATATACCCATCCCTCATCGCCCAGCCACTTTTGAATCTCTGGAGCGAGTACTTGCCTATATCTGCCCGCTGTATCTGTGATCAGCAGACTAGACAGAGAGGGATGAGATTCTGCCCATGCTGCCAAGGCAAAAACTAGGGCAGAAGTCTTGCCACTGCCCCAGCCCGCACGAACGGCGATGAAGTTATCTTTCGACAAGAGCAGGGCTTTGATGAGATTCATCTGCAATTCATTAAGCTTCATATCGCTCTCTCCATGCAGTGCGTAGCTTTTTTTTAAGCCTGTTGACCATAGTAAAAGCGGTATTGTCTTTTAGTCCCATGTCTCTAGCGATGTCGACATGGCGATACTCATTGATGATAAGCCCAAGCATATATTTGTCTTTTTCATGGACGGCGTCTAGTAGTTCTGCCAAATCCATCTCGATGATCATCGAATCTTCTATGGTCATCGACTTGGCGTCTGCATTCCTTGAATAGAATGAGTCTAGCTGATGATCGGTATACTGATGGTCTCTGCGTGGAGCGACGGGCGTCCCCTTTTGCATTACGCCCATGATATCCGAGCTTGATATCTCATATTTTGATCGTCGTCTCGAATTGAGAAAGCCCGATAAATAATGGATTCTTGCGACCGCCTTTAGATATCCTAAAATGCGTTCTCGATTCTCAAAAGCCTTGACCTGCTTTAGATATCTCTCGAGCAGGATGTAATAGCTCACTAGATGATCATCGCTATATCCCGATCTGCCCCTAAAAGACTTGTGTAGCATCTTCTCAATCGTCTCTTGATTTTCTGCATCATTGAGATCAAAGACGAATCCGTCCTCTGCCTTGATCAATGTCCATGGGCTAGGCTCGATCTGTTTCTTTCTGTTCATTAGATTTATCATTTTTGCTTCCTTGGATTTTTTATGCTTATAGTCGTTAGGCTTGGTATCTTTTAGCCCAGCTTGCTTGTAGTCTTTTTCTTAGGCGTTGTGTGCCTGTAAATAGCGAGTTTGCATTGACGCCCATCTCCTTGGCGGTCTCTGCATATCCATGCCCCTGTATCATCAGCTCTATCAGTGGCATATCATCATCGTCTAGCCTAGATAGAAAGCCCTGCATATCTAGGGCGATCAAGATTGAGCTCTCAGGGCTTGTCGTGTCGATTGACGCATGATCCATATAGTAAGCGTCTAAATCGTAGTCGCTGTATGAATCAGCGTTTATCACGATACTATTTGCCACCTCATATTTTATGCGTCTCTTAGGGCTGAGATAGTCTGTCAGATAGTGAAAGCGTGCGACCGCTCGGATATATCCCAAGATGCGACCTCGATCTTTAAAGCCGTATGATTTTTTTAGGCATTTTTCTAGCTCGATATAGAAGCCCGCCAAGTGATCATCATCATAGCCACCACGCCCCTTAAATGTATTTTTTACAATGCTTTTGACTGTCTCTTGGTTTTCTGCATCATTGAGATCAAAGATAAATCCGTCCTCAGCCCTGATCATCGTCCATGTGCTCGTCTGCCTGCCCGTCTGCCTGTTCACTAGGCTTATCATGTTCTATCCCCTTGATCTGATTGACCATATCGATCACGATTGATTTAGGTTTGTCTGTAGTGATCTCGATCTGTTGCGTTGGTCCGAATTCACTTGCGAATTGAGTTTCGAGCAGAAACTTGGCAGCACGCCAATCCGTCTCACTAGCTAACTTCACTTTGTCGACTAGCCTCATGCGATATGCTAGTCTAGCCTGCTCGATCTCTATGAGAAAATTTGCATCGAGAGTTTTGTATCTGTGTATCGTAGCGGGATCGACGCCCGCCATGATTGAAGCTTGTCGCAGGCTCATGCCCTCGGAGATGAAAAAGAGAACCTTTTCTTTTCTCGAGTCGGCGACTGTCTTCTTGGGGGCATCTTGCTTTACGGGCGGGGCGATCTCTGCCGTCTCATCGACAGCCTCAACCTGCTTTCGCTTTTTGATCCTGTCGTCTATGCCCATTTTATTCTCCCTTATAGATTCGATCGCTGATTCTCTCGATACTGTCCTCGACATCGACCGTCTCGATAAAAGCTTTGATTCTTGACGCCTTGTCATCGACAATATCGACAACGCAGGCTTCTATGATCTTTGATGGGCTCGAGCTGATCGCATCAGAGAGCTCATTGAGTTTGTCGATGAGGCGGGACGATAGATAGAGCGTATGACTCGATCGCTTAATTTTCTTCATAGGTCTGTTCCTTTTTTGCATAGGCTATCGATAGCAGAGTAGATGACGGCTGTACGCCTTTGAGCCTCTGCAGATATGCCTATCGCGTCCATATCTGGGCGTAGACTATCAACGATGGCATCTATGGTCTGCTCTGTGATGATGCCATCTTGCTCTAGGCGTGATATCTC
>Ga0181343_1000227_pt1 | contig 26918 bp, 37 predicted proteins | sample Su13VDMLBSD_FD_130110 | JGI IMG/M metagenome (GOLD analysis project Ga0181343, IMG submission 130110) | Freshwater viral communities from Lake Michigan, USA - Su13.VD.MLB.S.D | ecosystem: Environmental > Aquatic > Freshwater > Lake | place: USA: Michigan | collected 2013-07-15
GGTAATGTTTTGCGTTACAGGACTTCCAAGTGAGACGCGGGTATTGTTGCGGAGACGTACATTGCCACCACCGCTAAAAGTGCCATTACCAACTGAACCGTTAAGCGTAAAAGTATCCGCACCTGTAGAGGTGATCTCCCAAGTGCCTATCGCGGCAGAGTTGCCACCAACACCTGCAATAACTACCGTATCACCAGTGCTGTAGCCATGAGCAACACAGGTAATGGCAATAGGGGTGGCGTTGGTGGCTCCAGTGATACTTTTTGTGGCTTGTAACGCAGCGCTTGTCCACACACCGTTCATCCCAAGGCTTGTGGGATCAGGGCTTGCCATCACTCGGATGGTGTCACCAGGAGCAATTCGTGCAGCAGTAGCACCGTTTACAAAGGTCTTCCAGCGGTTAGCAAAAGAGAGGCCATCGTTTGCATCGTTACCGCCCTCGTAGTCCAGGTAGAAAGTTGCCATGGTTCAGCCTCAGGCGGTGTACTTGATCCAAATATCGCCATCGCTACCACCAGTTGGATCGCTGGTGGAGGTCGTAATCTTGCGGATACCAGTTCCAGATGACCCGAAGTAACTCAAGCGAGCGTCTTGGAGCGTTCCGCTTGTAATGTTACTGGCGCTGGTGGTGTCTGTCGTCGCCGAGGCTGCCAGAGTTGGCTTGTTCAGAATCTGGGCGTCACCGCTTACGGCAGTCCAGTCGGCGTTAACATTGACCTCGGCCCCTGCGGCAATCCCGTCGAGCTTGCTCTTGTCCGAGGCGGACATTGAACCAGCAGCGGACGTAGTGGCTGCGCTGATACTGATGGCGGGTGTGGCACCTCCGCTGGAGACGATGGGCGCCGTACCCGTGACGCTGGTAACTGGTGCGGTGCCGTTGCTGGCGGCAGTCACCCGACCCTTGCTATCGACGGTCAGGGAGGCGTTGGTGTAGCTACCTGCGGTGACAGCCGTGTTGGCGAGGGTCAGCGAGATTGAGGTGGAACCGGTGCCGGTTGCATCACCCGAGATCGAGATCGACTGGTTACCGGTGAGGTAGGTGCTGGTGTCGAGCGACCACGTATCTGCTGCCGTCTTCTTTAGGAACCCGCTGGTGCCGGCAAGCGCGGCGATGGCGGTGAGGTCAGCGTCGAGGGGTTGCGCAGCAGACCATGTGCCATCGGCACGCAGGAAGTTGGCGGTGCCGCCACCACTGAGTGGCGTCAGGCCGGCGGTCGTGCTGGTGAACAGAGGCAGGGTGACATCCGCGCCTGTGCTGCTCTCCAGTAGTCGCGTACCTGCCGTATAGCTGAGGTCCGTGGCGACGTTGACCTGGGCGCCGGAGGCGATGCCGTCGAGCTTGGTTTTGTCGGCCGCTGACATGGAGCCAGCAGCGGAGGTCGTAGCTCCGCTGATGCTGATGGCAGGAGCCGTGCCACCGCTGGAGACGATGGGAGCGGTGCCGGTCACCCCGGTGACAAGCGCTGAGCCACTGCTTGCAGCTGTCACGCGCCCCTTGCTGTCTACCGTCAGCGAGGCGTTGGTGTAGCTGCCGGGTGTGACGGCAGTGTTGGCCAGTGTCAGGGAGATGGAGGTGGAGCCACTACCGCTGGCATCCCCTGAGACCGTGATTGCTTGGTTGCCTGTCAGATACGTGCTTGTATCCAGGCTCCAGCTGTTGGCTGCTGTTTTCTTGAGGAAGCCGCTGGTTCCTGCTAGGCCGGCGATGGCGGTGAGGTCCGCATCGAGGGGCTGGGTCCCCGCCAGCTCGCTGGACTTGGCCAGGGGGAAACCGCCAGCGGTGGCACCGTCGTGGACAACGAGGGTGTCTTTGGTGATGTCAACCGTGACCTCGCCGACCGCACCAGTGAAGCTGGCGTGCTCGGTTGTGGTGCCTCGCCGTAGCTGTACTTGGGTTGCCATTAGGTCAAGGTGCCGTAATTAGCGGTGGAGTTGATGCCTTCGGTGAGCAGCCCGTAGTCCGCTTGGTTGGCGCCGTAGAGGTTGGTGACTCCGCCAACCTCGGCCATGGAGTTGTCAGCAGCTTTGATGTAGAACCGCTTGTTGCTGGCATCCCAGGCAGGCTCTGATACCTGGAAGTCGGCGGCGGCCGGGGTAGTGGCGCCGGTGCGGATCTTGATCAGCTGCTGGCGGGGCATCAGAAAGAACCTCCATCCACGGTCTCAACGGCGATGGTGACGTAGCCGTTGCCGGCATCTTTCGACCAGCTCAGGCTGCTGTTCAGGCGGATCACGCCATCATTGCCGTCGGTGCCCCAGAGGTAGCCGGCGGTGCCGCCGCTAACTACAGCCACCTTTTCGTCGGTGCTGGAGGAGGGGATGTTGAGGGCAGTCTTGAAGGCGTTGAAGGTGATTTTTTTTTCTTTCTGCCCCGCGGCTTCGCTGGCGTCGTGGATCAGAACCAAATCCGAAGTGCCGTCCACGCTGGCGAGCGTGGTCAGGTCGTCAATGGCCGGAACAACAGGAAGCTTTGAGGTTGTACCGGTGGCGACGTGCAGCGTTCCGCGATCTGTAGTAACCAGCGGTTCGCCCGCCAGCATCCCGGTACTAGGCAGGTTGGCCTTTAGGCCCCGCTTGAGCTGGAGGCGTGCCATAGACAGAGACGCTTGGACGTTGACCTAGGTTTCCAGGGCTAGTTGAAGGTGCCGCCGTCTACGGTCGCAGCCCATTCGGCCTGGTAGTTGTCATAACTACTCTTGAGCAGCACGTTGCCGGGATCGCCGCCAGAAGGCAGGCCACCAGCAACTGAGCCAGCTGGGCCTTGCGGGCCTTGGGTGGCCACTTCCACGGTTAAAGGCGTGGTGGCAGTCCTGATCTCAATGACCTGCTCGGCCACCTCGGTGACAAGCACCTGGCCGGAGCTGAGCACCTCAACACTGTTGGCCATGGGTTAGCTCGGTGCGGTGTAGCCCTCGCTGGGCCGGACGATGCCTTCTAGGTAATACTCGCGCAGGCCGGCGGTATTGATCAGCATCACGTCGTAGCGGGCCTCGCTCGGCAACAGCGTCGTGATGGCGTAGGGCAGGGTAAGCGTTACGGCACCGGCAGCTGCGTTGGTGAGCGTCACCGTGAAATCGCCGATCTTGCTGGTGCGATCCTTGTCCCACACTTGGGCTAGGACAGTCCAGCCGGTGATATTGAGAGGGTTGCCGGTGCTGTCCTTGAACGTCACCGCGAGGGGGTAGTCGGCACGCCGCTGGGGGCGGATGTTGTAACTCGCCGGTGAGATCGCCATTCGCTAGTTTTCCCCGCCCCCTTCTGGTGCGGTGCGGAGTTCCAGCCGAAGTTGCGCCTTAGGGCCAAGGCCCTCAGGCACTTTCAGCGTGGTGGTCTCGGTGCCGGGGTAGGCGTAGAGGATGCGGCCAGCGGCGTTGGGTGCCACGCCCGCGCCATCCCAATCCACGAGGTATAGCGTCCAAAGGCGGAATGCCTCCTGGCGGCGGTAAGCGTTGACGCGCTGGAGGTCGGGATCGCGCATGATCACCAGCTCCAGCCCACTAACGCTGGTTTTGGCGGGGAGGCTTTCACCCACGGAGCGGACGCTCACAGCTGGTGTCGTCATGGCGTTGCCCAGGGTGTAGACCCCGAGCAAATCCACGAGCAGCGTCTCCAGCTCTGTCCGTAGGGTCAGCACGTTCATACACCGAGTTTTCCGGCCACTAGCAGCAGGCCCGCCTCAAGCCAACCAAAGCCTTGTCGCTCTGGCAGCACCAGATCGTGCGTGAGCAGCGGGCGGTCAAGATCGCGCACCCGCACAGGGCCGCTGATGCGGCCCTTCACCACCACCAAACCACCTCGGCAGTTGCTGCCCTCCCACTTGGGTGCAAGCACCCACACTGCGTCGTCGTCCGAGCGCAAGGCGCGTACATCTGGTGGGGTGGCATCCTCCGTGGCGGAGGCGAGGACGTGGTTCCACGCTGAGAGCAGCAGTGGTGGGCACTTGTCCTCGTGCCGGAGCGCTAGCGCCACGGCAGCCACCTCGGCGGAGAGCACCTTGTCGCTTTGCGGCTTGTCGCGGAACAGCGCGAAGTCCAAGGTGCCAAGCGGCTTGGCCTTCTTCGGATCCACGTTGATGTTCCGCATCAACGCCGTTAGCTGGGCCACTGGTAGCTCGGCGGTGGCAGCAGCTTCGCGGCGGATGCGTTGCAACTGGCGCCAAGCGGCCAGGACTACAGAGCGCAGTTCGGCGTGGAATCGGTCTCGGCTGAATTGGCCGGGGTATCCGTGGAAGAGCTCGAAGGCGATTTCCGCCCAGTCCGTTTGCTGGGGCTTCCAGCCTCCGGCGGCTGCTTTTTTAGGTCGGCCTCAGACGGAGGTTCGCTGGTGCGGCCTTCGGCGTCCTGCTCGTCTTGCACCAGTTGCCAGATGTCGGCAAAGAGAGCACCGTCAAGCGTGTGTGTGTCGGCTAGGGACCAGTCGCTAAGGCTTAGGCGGCTTCGGAGGATGGCGGTAACGGATGCGTCTTGATGCCGTTGGCCGCTGGCGGCGTAGACGCGGGCAACGTCGGAAATGCGATCAGCGTGTTTGAGACGGAGATGCTCGGCCGCCTCTTCCAATGCCACGCCGCTAATGGCGTTCTCGATGAGATTGAACGCCTCTAGTAGGGTGATGCCCTCTTCCTTGGCGATGGCGTCCGCGATCTGGGCGCCTCGGACAAAGGCGCTTTGCTCCGCCGCCAACAGTTCGTTGATCGTGGCGGCCTCTCCCACCGTCAATCCGCCGTAAACCGGGATCTCCAGGATGCCGCTGTTGGTGTTGCCGACCTTACGAGGCGCGTGTTGCTTAGGCGCCTGGATGAACGGCAGGGAAGGCATAGAGGTAGGTAGCTACTGCCGAGTTTGCCCACCAGCGGGTGCTTGACGTACAACCTTGGCATAGGCCGCTTTCTGTAAATGGACAAAGCGACCCACTTGGGTAAGGGTCTTAAGTTGGGTGAGCAGTTGTTGGTTCGTCATAGCAAGACAAGGAAAAAGCTCTCTGGAGTCAGCACGTCAAGCGCCGACGTATTTAGATGGCTTGCCGCACCAGCAAAGAAGTTAGGCGGCATCCTCCAACGCTGCTCCCGGCTAGGTCCGATGTAGAGGCCTCCGGCATAGTTGGGGTCAACGCACCGCGATAGAGACAAGGCCAACTCCTCTGGTGTGGCGTAGGGAGGCAACTGGTGGGTGTGGATGACGACTTCATGAGGAGATTTGATAACTGGTAGACCAGTGACAGGGCTGACCTTTGTGGTCAGGTTGCCAAAAGGAAAACTCTGATACAGCCCGGTTTCTGTGTCTTTGATTCGAGCGAAGCGAGCTTGAGTACTGACAACATTAACCTCACCCGTGTGTATACCACGCATGTCTTTAGAAGGGTCATCAGCAAAGGCATTGGCAGAGTAGAAGTCGCCAAAAGTGTCAGGGTGGCGATGGACCGCAGACTTGCGTTGAATGTTTGAGCCCTGGATCCGCAAGAACACGTATGGTGTCGGAATTTGTTGGCCGGCGGGGCGGAAGTAAGGGGTTGTGCTACGCCCATACCACAAATTGATAGTGCTGGGTTGAATATCAAATGGGTAGTCGTCAATCAGTGTGCTGACAGGCTGGCCGCTATTGAGCCAAGGGTAGAAGCTCAGTCTGTTGTCAAACGTGCTGTGCTCAGGAGGCATAGAGACTACAGCAAACAACACTCTTCCTTTGGTGGCAACAACAATTCTGGGCTGGAAGCCAGTGGGCGCAATGCGATTAACTGGCAAATTGGGCGCAGGACCCAGTGGAATGTAGTCACCAGTTGGATCCAGATAGCTGACGCTGGTGACATGCCCGCTACCGACATAATCAGAGACGTTGGTGGGCAAATTGCTGACGCGGTAGCTGAAGTCCGATATATGAGTCTCCTGCGCGACCGTCACAAGTCTTTTGCCGGCTATTGACAGACGCACCGGACTGGGGGTACAGAGAGAAAGCCTGTTTGTATAGATCTCATGCTGATAACTCAATTGAGTGGTATAGGAGTTCTCGGTTGTTTCTACAACCCCACGCCAGTTAATAGCCAGCGGCACAAAAGCTGAACCCGTAGAAAAGGCCCCTAGGTCACGCCGATACGGCAGCGCATCAAGGCCCTTGGCACGGCCCTCTTCTGCGATGCTTTGCTTGGACTTGTCCGCTGACAACTGGCCGAGTCGGCCTTGCTCTGCTTTTGCGAACCGTGCCGCTTGCTGCTCCGCCTTGACCTTTTCCAGCAACGCATCACCGTCTGAGTTGACGTTGATGTAGGTGGCCATCAGTCGTCTTGTGCCAGGGTGATGGTGTAGCTCTTGGACTGAGCAGCGGCCAGCACCACAGTGGGGCTTTCCGTTGTGATGCTGTGCAGGTACAGCTCAGTGCCGATCTTGAGGCAGACAGTGTTGTAGGAGAACCCGCCGCCCGTGGCCGTGAACGTGGCGGTGATGACAGGCATCTGGTAGCGGGCGTTGCCGGCGTTGTAGCTGCCAGCCGCAATGGTCCCGGTCGCAGCGGCATAGCCGCCCCCGCTGCACTCAATCGCTTCCCAGGCGGCTGTAGTGGAGTCAGCCGTCAGGCTGGTGGTGTTGAGCGCCAGAAAGACCTTATAGGTCTTGCCTTGAAAAGCGGCGATGGCCTGGCGCTCCAGTTCCTTGGTGCTGATCGTCAGGGAGATGGCCATGGCGATCAGGCGAGGGTGAGCACGCCGGTGGTGGCGTCAAAATCGACAGCAAAGCTCTCCCCAGCAGCCAGGGTGATGCTGCTGCCGTAGTCCCAGAAGCCGATCAGTTCCTTGTTGGTGGCGGTGTCGTTGTAGAGCACGGCATAGCGGAAGGGGCCAACACTGCCGCCGGTGGCCGTCCAAGTCGCCGGGTCACCCAGCACGAGCTTGTAGGTGCCACTGGTCTGCGCTGAGCTGGTGACCGTCGCGGTGTTACCACCAGCGGTGTACCCGTTACCAGCGCTGATCTCGGTCACATCGGTCTTGACCGCATTGGTCGCCACCGGCGCTGTGTTAGCGAGCAGCACCTTGAGGGTATCGGCGCCGAGGTCGTGCTTCTTTTCGGCCAGCGCCTCGACAAAGGAGTTGAACTTCTGAAAGGAGGCCACCGGGCACAGGCGTTGTTCCTAGCTTGCCGATGACTAGAAGTTTGGAAACGCCTGACTGGGAACTGTAAAAGCGGCTGTGTATCTGGCAATCCCCTTGGTGATTCTTAGCTCTTCGATGTAGCCGTTCATGAAGCTGGTCGGACTTGTGGAGTTTGTTGCGCCTATGAAAACTGGAGCCGTGCTGTCGAAGAATGGAGTCGAAACAAGTGCCGAGGTGCCAAGAGAAGCACCATCCGCAAAGAAGTAAAGAGTGTTGGCAGACCGACAAACGGCAAAGTGATGCCAGCCATTGGCATTGCCAGAGAACGAGAATGTCTTAGCAAAGGTTGTCAAAGTTGTCCCGCTCGTGCTGTACGAGAAGGTGGGGCCATTATTAGCGCTTAACAAAGCAAGGGACCAAGAGGCATTTGATGTCGCGCTGGCACGCTGGGAGACGATTGAAAACGATCCTGTCGTGGCCACGTAGTACACCCAAGCCTCAATGGTAAACGCGCCTGCTCCAAAGTTGAACGCATTGTTGTCTGCAATGCTTAGGTAGTCACCATTCCCATCAAACAGGGCACTAGAGCCGCCAAACTTGCTTTGAGCCGTACTAATCTGCGCATTCCCTACTGCGGTCACCGTGAAGGCATTAGCACTGTTGTCAACAAAGCTGGTGCTGCCGTTGCTGCCATCCATATGAAGGAGCAACGAGACCGAGCTGAAATTGGGATCTGCCACGCCCAAGTTGGCATTCTGGCCAGTAGCTGAGAAGCTGGCAGCACTACCACCAAGGCTGTAGCTGCGCACACTGCCGGCGTTTTGGCCTGTCACTGCGAACGATCCAGCAGCAGCCGCCAAGGTGATCGCACTCAGGAACTGTGCGTCCTGACCACTGAGCACAACGCTGCCGGTAGACGCCTGCATCGGCTGACGCTGGTAGGTCAGCGTGGCGTTTCGCCCCCCAACCGTGAAGGTGCCGGCATTGGTGCCGATGGCATAGCTTCGGACGTTGCCGGCGCTTCTGCCAGTAACGGCAAAACTTCCGACACTGGCGGCGATGCCGAGCACGTAACGCCCAGTAGAAGCCTGGCCAATCAGGCTGATTGCACCAGCCGCTGCAGCCACCACGCTGCCCACCGTAAAGCTGGTGCGGGTCACCAACGCCAACGACTCGGTGCCGATGGAGCCAATGATGTAGCTGTAGTCCATCACCGCCGCGACGGTCCGCGTTACGCCCTCAAACGGCACCAGCTCATTCCAAGGCGGCACCACAGTTGCCACGCTGGCACTTGGGCCGGGGTTAGGCCCCTCGTTGATCCAGCTGCTGCCGTCATAGACCCAGTAATCCTCTGTACTTAAGTCCTGGACGCCATCCCCAGTGACCGCAGAGGGGAAGGCGGAGTCCAGCTGGGTCTGCGGGGTGCTGCCAACACTGGCCACAGTGCCGATCACTTCGGCAGGCGTGGTGTCGGCCACAGCAGGCAAAGCAGGGAACGTAGTGATGCCAGGTGCCACCGGCACCCAGCTGGTGCCTGAGCCACCGGCCACGCCCCAGAAGAGGGCATCCACACTGGTGACAATGCCCTCGCTGGAAAACGCCCAGTTCAGGCCATTGGCTCGGTACTGCACCATCAGCGAGCCATCGCTGAGATAGAAGGGTGCAAAGGGGCGAGCTGGGAGTTTGTTGGGGTGTAGCTGGAGGTTCACGCCATTGCGATTGCCAAGCAGCAGGCGGTTTTGAATCCGCCCATAGCGCAGTGCCTTGGCCTTGGCATCGCCTCTCTGGATCGTGCCGGTGGCTGAATAGGTGTCATCGCTCTGGTACGGCATGGAGAACGACACGAAGCGATCCGAACTAGAGGAGCCCATGGCATACGCCAGCTCAGCAGTTGTTTCGGCGCTAGACCCCTTCGCTTGGCCAATACGTAAAGCTTGAGGAGCCCGCACCTGGCCGGCTGATCCACCACGGCCACGCTGAGTTCGCACTTGCGAGTCAACCATCACCATGGTGCCGCTCACGCTTGTCAGCCATGAGAACAGTTGATCAGCAGAAGAAAATGGCGCAAACTCCTTGATAGATGCTGCACCCTGCTGCCCGCCAAGTGTCAGAACCCAGTTTCTATAGGTTGTTGTCGTAACCTTTTGGCCGTCAACGCTGCGCTCAAAAGTTTCACCCGGCTTGAGGTTGATAAAACGTGGCCGTGGTGCGTAAATCGTCTCGAACTCTTGAATCACCTCCTCAACAAGCACTTCAGAGTTTCCCAGTACGACAGTCGCAACGCCAGTCCCAGAGGGATATACAAACTCAACGCCAATGCCGCCAGCCCACTTAAAGAAAGGCTCATAAATGCGACTGGTTTGCCGAATCAGTTGGCCATCACCGTCGTACTCGTAGTCTTCGGTACGCGTGATGGTGCCCAAAGTGCTGGCAGCCGGATCAAGACCAGCACTAAGAGCCTGAGCGCAATAGCTGTTGGCCGACTCTGCTTTGATGGTGCGCTGTGTTGTCACCCTCTGCACAACGCTGTTGCTCAAGTCAGCGCCCTCTCCGCTTGAGCTGGCAATCACGCATACATTATCGTCCCAGCTCTTGTCTTCACCGTAAGTAGTCTTGGTTGACGAATAAGGTATATATGAATAGGTTGACGTGAGGCTTTCGCCCTGAGAATCTGTGTAGCGGATTTCAATTTGCTGAGGCGAACCAACTGTTTCCTCAAGCTCCCAATTGCGTTGATCTAGTCCAAACTGATCAGCGGTGTCTAAGTCGCTGCTTAGCTTAAGCGCGTTGTAACGCACGACTACTGCATCACCAGGAAGATCGCCGACACCAATTGCGTCGATGTCCACCACGTCAGCTGCGGTGACTACTGGGCCTTTGCCGGATTCCTTGGTAAGGTCGCAGACCTGCAGCTTTTCGTTTTGATCGAGGTAGCCGAAGTAGCCCTCAGACTGCAGCAGGTCGCTCAGCACGCTGACATAGCCAGCGCTGAGGTCAAAGGTGTCTATATTGAATCGGTTAGTGAGCGGGTTGCTGCTGGCGGTCAGCCCCAGCTTGGTCAGGCAGGTGTCCATCACGCCGGCAGCACTCACCGGGATCGGCACAGGGCTATTGGCCGGATAGTCGATGTAACCGTTCAGGCATTGCTGCTGGCGGCCGCTGGTTTCCGCCGCTTCGCCATCCACAGTGGGCGCCGGTGTGACGTTCTTCATATAGGTGAGCTTGCAGCCCAGCTCCACCTTGGTGACTTGGCGGAACGGATCGGCAAAACTGGACAGCACCCGCAGCTTGCGCGGCACCTTCTTGGTGGAGCCATTGCGCGTGTAGCTGAAGGTCACCACGGTGCCCACTGCAGGAGTGAAGATGCCCTTCAGTTCGCAGCTGCCACGTGTCTTGACCAGGCCGCTGCCTTGGATGTAGTCGTCACTGACGCTGCCGCTGATCAGGGTGCCAAGCGAGCAGGTGACTGTGGCGCGGATATCAATAGTCGCCATTACTTTGCCTGCCCTAGGGAGATAGACACGGTGTAGAGGTCGGCGCGAACGCCAGCCACGATCTGGGCCTCCGCGGTGGCGCTAGGAGCGCTTAGCGGGAACCAGGCCCCTGCCGCAGGCGCAGCTGCAATCGCGGACTCGTACCAGCTCTGGATCGCCGCCCACCCGGCAGCGTTGGTGGTGCCCTCAAGATTGCGGACGCGGGTAGCGCTTAGCGGACCAGTGATATACGTGGCTCCCGAGGCGGTGAGCGCCAGCGTGGGAGTGTCTTGGTAAGTCTCAGGAGGCTTGAGAAGCTGCAGGGTTGTGCTGCCGAGGGTGTACGTGCCGAAGGTGTAGCGGGCGGTGCTTAGAACCTCTTCTTTGCGTAGTACGGCTAACGCTTCGGCAGCATGAACAAGCCGCACAGACGCCTGGATATACGCGCCGACCTGTTCTCCGCTAGGAGGTTCAGCAAACCAGCAGCCGACACCGCTCCACGTAATGCCGTTAGCGCTACCGCTGAACGAAACCGTGGTGCCAACGCTGTTGCTGGTGAGGGTGTCAGCATCTTGGATGCGGGCGTTACGCCAGTTGTCATAGACACTCAGAAGCGATTGCCACTGGGAGGAGGTGAGGAGCCCTGTGATGTTCCAGGTACGAGCTGTGAGACCCTTTCTGGCATCGCCCTCATACCCCAAGGGCTGTGCAGTCAGTAGAGAGCAGTTGAAGGCGCCGATAGAGAATGTCATGACAGTGAGTTGACCCCCTGAATAACGTCACCCGAAGCATTGCCTCTTGGCACGTTGACATTGACGGTCCAGTCCTTTCCGGTCAATGACTCTAGGGCTCCTGTTAGTGAAGGCAAAAGCTCAGCAACTTGAGAGTTGACTGATGCCAACTCCTGATTCACTGCAAATAGGTCAGCAGTGGCTCTCGAGAGATCTTGTTGTATCCTTGCAATATCTTCCGGTGCCCGCAGTTCGTTTCTGGCTAGCTGAATGAACTCGGCCATCTGGTCGTTCCGTTCCCCGAGGTTTCCTGTAAAGGTTGGATTTACGTCTAAACGCCGAGATAGAGCTTCGACTTCTCGCTCTAGTTTGGGGTTGGCCTCATTCTGTCGCCGACTCTGCTGTTCAATGCTGAGAAACTTGTTGAGGCCTCCGCTACCACCCTGAGATGCTAAAAGTGATGTTTTTGCGTCTTCAAGACTTCGGCTGATGGAGCGCACTGAGTCCTGCGCTGCCTTGTAAGCGTCGAGCAGATCGGACTTGGTTTTGGCAGCCGCGAGTTTGACTTGTTCGGATGCCTCAGCTGCGGCGTTCTGCAGGCCCGTGTCAGCAGGTGAGGTGCGTAGGGCTGCTTGGGCGTTCTGCTCCTGGCGTTGGGCCTCACGGAACTGGGCCATAGCCTGCAAGGCGCCGACGCCGGTGCCTGTCAGGCCAGGGCGCTGCTGCTCAATGGCGATTTGCTCTTGGATCGCGGCCAGCTTGTTGGCGGAGACGATGGAGTCGGCCCAGCGCTTTTGCGTCGTGCGGGTGATTTGCTGCTCAATCTCATAGACGCGTAAGGCTGTGTCCTGCTGGATCTTCTGTCCCTCTGGGCCGTTGCGCTGCTTTTCGGTTAGTGCCAGAAGCTGCTGGTTTCGCTGGATCAGCACCTCCTGCTTTTGAAACTCCAGGGTCTGGCGCTCGTTGCCTTGTGTCGCGGCGTCGATTAGGCGGTAGGAGTTGGATAGGGCCTGGTTGCTGAGAAGCTGTGCGGCGGTAATCCGCTTTTGTGCGTCTTCTCTTTGTTTCTCGACGCCAAGAATGCGCTCGGATTCTTGGATGAACGCTTGGCGGCCCTTGGCTACGTCGCCCTCGCTGGGCGGTAGGAAGGCGCTGATCCCACCGCGGCTCTGGCGTGAGGCCTCAGTGGCGCGATCCCGTGCAGCGGACGCTGTTCGGTATTGATCCGGTGTCAGCGCACCAGCGAGTTGCTCAAATCGGACGCCGGTGCCCAGGTTGGAGCCGGGTTGGGAGAGCTGATTGATCAGGCCCGCGAGCGGACCGGCGACAAAGTTGGCGACAGCAACACTGGCCTGACCCCAACTGCGGTTAAGGGTGTCCAACGCATCGTTGTACTGATCCAGGGCCTGGGTCGAGCCAAACGTCTCGAGCAGGTCTTTTTGGATGACGGCCTGGGCCTCAGCTGTCTTGCCGGCGTTAATCAGTCCGCGGATATAGCTCTCAGTGGCTTTTGAGGAAAAGCTTGAGGCTTCGGCTAGTTGCTCAAAGTTCTTAACAGGGTCTTCAAGGCCGCGGGCAAGATCGCGCCCCTTCTGGAGCATGAGGTCGAACTGGGCGCCTACGGCGGTGCCGACCAGTGACAAGCCGAAGCCGAATTGGCCGCCTATGGCTCCGCCGGCTCCGCCACCAACTGCGCCGCCGATGCTGGCCCCGAGCCCCTGACCGAACAGCGCAGGGAAGGCGCCACCGATCAGCGCCGAGCCGATGGCATCCTTTCGGCGGTTAGCCCGGTCACTGGCTACTTGCTCAGCGGCGCGGGCCGCTTTCTGCGTAGCGACCTGTTCGCGGCGGTCGGCGTCTAGCTTTTGGCGCTCCGCGGCAAGACGCCGTTCGCGTACTCGAGCGAGGTCGGCTTCAAGGGCGTCCAGCTGGGCGGTGCGGCGATTGTTTTGGGCGGTGGTGCGCTCCTCGTTGCGACGGATGGAGCGGCTAACGGCGTCGCCGCCGATGCTGGCGCTAAACGCGCCGAAGCCGTTTTTGGTTGCTGCGGCGGTGGTCAGGATGCGTTGGCTGATCTCGCGCAACGTCTGGAGCCGCTTGAGGTCGGTGTCGAGCAGTTCCTTGGCGGGGCGGATTGCGGCGTTGTAGGCGCGTTCATCGGCGACTGAGTTGGCGCCGCGGGCCGTGATAGCGCCGTCTTCGTTGCGGATGCCGCCTGCGCGAGGGTTCTTGTCGGCGTAATACTGCTGGATGCCGGCGAGCTTCTCGGAACGGCGGATGGCACCTTCCTGTTCGCGCTGAAGCAGGCGGTAGCTTTCGCTCGTGCCGCTGTTGGCACGGCTGACGCGTAGTTGAGCGGCTTCGAGTTCGCGCAGGGTGAGGTCGTACTGGGCGCTGGTGCGGTCGACGTTGCGCAGCCGGTCGCTCAGCTCACGGATCAGCTGGATGTCGGCTGCCGTGGTGTTGGGTAGGGAGGGCAGGCGGCTTGGGTCGCCATAGCCGCCGTTCATCACGCGGCCTTGGTAAGCCTCAAAGTCGGCGTTGACACGCTGGCGGCCTGCGCGGTTGTTGCGCACCAGCTCCAGTTCGCGGATGCGCTGGAGAGTCTTGAGATACTCCTCGGAGGCGAGCTTGAGGTTGCGGGATTCGGCTGTGAGGCGGCTGATCTGAGCGCTGATCTTGCTGTAAGACGCAGCCGGTGCTTGGTTTAAGACTTGGTTGAGCGATTGAACGCGGGTGGCGCTCTTGTCGGCCTCGTTGCTGATATTCCGGAGGCCCTGTTCTACACCCTTGAAGTCGGGACGAAATCCCTCAATCGCCTTTTTGGCGCTGTTCAGCGCGGTGGTGAGCGCCTTGGAATCGACCTCCAGCGTTAATACGGCTGAGCCGAGGGATTCCGCCACCTGATAACGCCTCCTGTAGCCGAGGTTGCCGGTTGGCGGAAAGCTCGGTTATGGCTTCAGCTCTCGCCGCACTCGCCAACGCCACTGCCACCTTTCAGGTTGCAGGAACTGGCACCGTGACTGATCCCGATACCGGGAACGTGATGGCAGCTGGTGCCAGCGTGGTGGTGTCGCTGTTTCTCAAGGCGGAGAAGGTTGGGTACACCGCACTGCCGGGTGTGGATGTGGTCGACACCGTGTACGCCGGTTACGCGATTAGCCCGATGGCGTTGGATCCTGGAATTGTGATCGGCACCACGGGGACCTTGACGTTTGCTGGTGAGAAGCCGGTGGCTTGTGAGGTGGTGGAAGTGCGGCTGCCCTACGGAGCGGAAGGGTTGATCGGTGGGACGTTGGCGGGGGTGTTGGGGCAGTCGGTGCGGCTGGTGGCTCGGGGCTAATGGCTGTCCGCGTACAGATCAAGCAGTGGAACGCGGACAAGCTACTGGCGAGAACGACCCAGATCCTCGAGGACTTTGGGCCGCTGGTGGCGTTTCAGTCCGAGCAGGAGATCGCTAAAGAGCAGTACACCTGGCCCGTCACGACGCGACGGAAGAACGGGCAGGTGGTGACGAGTCCACGGGACATCGTGGATACGGGGCGGCTCATCAATTCCGCGACGCCGCCGGAGGTGTCAAGCGCGGGTGGGCGGAGCGCTTTGCGGATCGCGTGGACTGCGCCCTACGCCTATGAGGTGCTGAAAGGCGGGTATCTGGTCGGGACAACCCGGCAGAACTATGTGGCGCCGGAGCGGGACTGGATCAGCCGGACATACCGGCAGCTGCAGGTCGATGGGGAGCGGCCGTTCCTGCCGTTTCTGGTGCGGCGCTGGAATCAGCTGGCTGGGGATACTTAAAAAAAGGCCCGCGACGCACACCATGCACGCCGCGGAGCCCTTAGCCGCCATCACCATAAGCGGTGACAGCGGCAACGTCAATAGGTAGCTAGAGGTCAGGCGTTGGTCTCGGCGGTGAACACGTAGGCGCCATAGCCGGTGAGGGTGAAGGACACCTGACTCACGTTTCCGGCTTGGATGTCCTCGGAGAAGTCGGTCACGAAGGCCACGCCAGCGTGCTTCTCGGGGTTGCCAGTGGTGCTCATCTCGGGGGATTCCCGATACCACTCCACGGTCACGCCACTGGCGGCGTCCAGTGCTGCATTCTTCAGCACCAGATAGCCCGCGTCGTTGAGACTCAGGTTCATGGTGCAGGGGATGGTGTAGCTCTGGCCGGTCACCAGGGAGGCTTTGAAGCCTTGGGTGGAGCCGTAGTCGAGAACGTCGGTGGTGTCGCTGGCACCTTGGATCCCGGCGTTGGTCAGGCTCAGCACCTCAACCATGCCGGTGCTGGTAGTGGGTGCGGTACTCGCGGTTGTACCGGCCTTCACGTAGAACTTGTAGCCGAGGGCCGCGAAGAAACTGCCGGTAGCCATGAGCAGGTGCCGAAGCGTATAGCACTAAGTTGCCTTTAGGCTTCGGCTGCTTCTAATTCGTCCCATGGTGTGGGGCGGGGGCAGATGTGGAGGTCGAAGCCGCGGATGTCGTGGTCGGTGGGTTGGGTTGCCACCAGCGCCAATTTGAGTTGCTCTTCGCCGATCTGTAGGTTGCAGAGCACTTCGGCGGTTGTGGCTCCTTTGTCGAGGAGTTTGCGGGCGAGTTGGCCGATCCGGCGCACATTGCCGGGGGCTTTCACCATCCAGTTGTGGTCGCGGATGAAGTGGAGGATGTCGCCTTCGCAGAAGACGGTGAGCAGAGTGCTGAAAGTGCCTTTGGCGGGATCCCAGGCGCGGCACGTTTTGATGAAGCCGGTGTCGATGCAGCTGAAGAGGTCGGAGGCGTCGACGTAGAAGTATTTGCGGCAGAGCTTGCGGCCCATTAGGCGGAGGAGGCCCTGGTGCTCGCGGTACATCCGCGCGATGTAGCGCTGTTCGTCGGGAGAGAGGGGCGTGGCGAGGTAGCCGGTGCGGGGGCGGCGCCGCGCCGGTTGGTTGGCACTAGGGGTGGGGGTGCAGCTGGTCGCCATACGCCACCCATAGTAGGCAGGTGGGCGCTACCTGGCTAGGTGGGGTAGGCCTAGGAGCGGACCACGGCGCAGGTGCCGCCCATGCCGCCGCCGGTGGAGCTGGTGGTGAGGCAGCCAAGGATCGTGGCGAGGTGGGGCAGCATCGTCAGCGGCGTTGGGCGGCTCGTGGTGCTGCTGGCGGCGTCGGTGCGCCACTCGACCTCCATTACGTCGAGCTTCAACCGCTTCAGGTCGCGGTTGGGGATGCCGGTGACGAGTGCCTCGCTCGTGGCGGAGCTGCGAAGCAGCGCAGGGTCGCCGAGTAGGGCGTTGGCGAGATCGAAGGTGGCGAGCTCGATTTCGCGGGGGATTTCGTCGTCAGCTGGTGCCTTATCACCGCAAGTGGCGTCGGTGCGGGGCCACGCGAGTGCTTGGGTGTCGGTGGTGCGGGTGCCGATCCATGCCAGCGTCTCGAGGCCGTTGGTGGCGGTAATCAGCGCTCTCGCTTTGTCGTCGGCTGTGGCGGTCGCCCAGGTCAGGGTGCCGATCATGCCGTTGGCGATGGTGTCGGCGGTGGCGGCAGTGAGGTAGGTGTTGGCGTTGCTGGCACCAGCCGTGGCAACAAGGGTTGGAGCTGGCATCCCTAGGGTCACTTCGTGCTCCTAGGTTTCCTGGCTAGGGGTCTGGGATAGGCAACTTCGGTATGTAGATGCCTTAGTGCTGTGCCCGAAGACAACGCCACGCCGGAAGTGACGAAACCGGTGCGTTCCCGCAAATCTGCCAAGGCGGAAACGGCTACCAGCGGTGGCGTGCGGGATTGGCAGGAGGTGGTGAAGGACATCCGGCGGCTTAAGGATGAGGGGCTCACCGTGCCGGTGATCGCAGATCAGCTGGAGCTGAGCTACACCCTGGTCAATCAGGTGATGCTGCAGAGCTACAAGATGTCGGTGGATACGGTGGCGGTGTTTGAGCGACAGGAGCGGATGCGGCTCGGGCTGGACGCGGATTAACCGCCAGACATAAAGGCAAGAAAAAGCCCCCGTTTTGCGGGGGCTTTGCTTTGAGCGCGGAGCGCTCAGGCGTAGACGCCGGTGTCGTAGGGGGTGCAAACGAGCAGGCGAGCCAAGGGGATGTTCTTGGCGTTGGTGTAGGCCAGAGCCCAGGAGCCGGTGGCGCCGAGGTTGCCGGTGGTGGCGGCGTTGGTGGGGTTGTCTCCAGCGGCGGCCCAGCGGGTGCCGGCGACGTGGTAGCCCATGTGGTAATCCACGTAGAGCATGTCCTGGAACGAGGCCTTGTTGCGGTCGTATTCGACGCGCAGGTCCTGTTGGACACCCTCGCCGATCACGCCGCTGCCGAACACGTACACGGGGTACTTGTTCAGGTGGGTGGCGGTGCCACCGGCGATGACGCCGAGCTGGTCGTCGACGATCACGTTAAGGCCGGCGAAGCGACCCACCAGGCCGGCGCCCAGACCAGCGCCCACGCCGCCGCCGGCGTAGACAGAACCGCCAGCAGACTGCACTTGCAGGTAGCCGAGCTCCTCCAGGTACGCGGCGACTGCCGAGTGCATGGCGATGGTCGTCAGCTCGGTGCTGCGCTCACCCAACACCTGCTTCACCTTCACCACGTTGGCGGCGGTGAGGTAGTTGGCAGCAGTGGCAGAGGTGGTGCCAGTGGCGTTGTAGGTGTTGGCGCCGAGGATGCCGCTAGCGCTGATGCCGCCGAAGATGCCGCCCAGCTGAGCCAGCAGGGTTGCGGTCTTCTTCTTGTTGATGGCAGCGGACAGCTGGTCGCGGACATAAGCGAGGGGGTCGCTTACGCCGGAGCCCAGCTTGGACAGGTCGTCCACTCCGTAGCTGAAGCCGCGGTGCAGGATCGTCATGATCTGCTCGTCGGTGCTCAGCGCCTGGGGCGTGAGGTAACCGGCGCCGCTGGTGCCCCAGTCGTTGGAGGACTTGATCTGCTCCTCAGTGGGGTTGATCGGGTCGAAGCCGGGGACGCGCACGCGGGTGCCGCCGGCGCGGGCGTCAAGGGCGGCGTTGCGCTGGACGATGCCGCTCTGGATCCACTTCGATTGCTCGAAGATGCGCTCGGCGGTATAGGCCTGAAAGTCGGGGCGGACAATCAGGTTCGAGAGGAATGTGCCTCCCTGGTTCTGCAAAGACATGGCTAGAAAAAGCGGGGTTTACCGTGAGTTACCCGCGACCGGCTTCGGCCTTGAGGGCCTTGGCGAGATCAGGGTTTTCTGCTTCCAACCGCAGAGCCTCCGTCAAGTTGAATGACTCCGCTTTGAACGGGTTGCTGACGCCAGGGAGGCCGGTAGCGCTGGGGGCGCTGCCCATGCCGCGGGTGCCGGTGGGGGCGAAGTGGTGCTCCCAGCCGCTGCCGGGGTTGCGCAGTTGCGTCAAGTAGGCGTTGAGCGGTTGCTCGATGCCGTTGATGATCACGGCGGGGCCGTTATCTGCGTTGCGCAACTGGGGCTGCAAGAGGCCGAGCAGTTGCTCGGGGGCAAGGGCGCTGGCTCCGGCGATTTGCTGTAAAGCAGTGGCGCGGAGTCGCTCGTTTGCCGCTTCTGCATCCTTGGCTTGAAGCGCGGCTTCAAGTTCGACGATGCGTTGTTGCAGCCGGGCGTTGTCGGCGTTGGCGTCCTCCCACAGCTTTTTGAATTCGCCCTGGTTGGCGAGCTGCTCCTGGTGGCCTGACTTGAGACGGGCTTCCGCGTCGCGGAGGCTCTTTTCGATCTCGCCCAGTCGCTCATTCAGCCGCTTGTTTGCTTCGCCTTTGGCCAGATTGTCCTGTTGGACGAGTTCGAGCTTTTTGCGAAGTGAAACGGAGTCGTCGCTCTGGGGGACCGCGGGTTGCTGAGTCACGGACTCAACCTGTTCCTCGACTGGAGGAACACCCATGACTGGCTCAGTCATGCGGTTGGATGAAGGTACGTCCGAGATTGCCGCTAACTACCTAGGGCGCTTCGCGCCCTACCAGCGTTATTGCGTGAGGGTGGGGATGACGATGCAGCGGCAGAGCGGGTGGAGCGGTGGGGCGCCGCGGGGGAACTCAGCCGGTGATGGCGCGGTTGTGCCATCGAGTGGTCGGCAAACCGGACAGGTGCGGGGGTCTAGGACCGCCACCCATTGCCAGGAGCTGGTGCGGATGCCCTCGGCGGCGGCGGTAGCGGAGATGCGTTCTTGGCTGGGGGTGACGAGGCCCCACAACGCGGCGGCGGTAATAGCGCGGGTGCGCTCACGCCAGGCGTTGGCAACGGTGCCTTTGCGCGGGACGGCGATGGTGCGGCCGGCGCGAGTACGCGTACCAATCACAACGGCGGCGACTTCCTCCGTGGGCAGGTCGCGCATGGTGGCGGCGAGGACACTGCGCTCCAGAAGGCGCAGTAGCTGACGGGCGAACGGGCTAATGCCGGTGGCGTCTCGTGAGAACAGCCGCGCCAATGGCGTGGTGAGCACTTCGGTGCGCTCGAGGATCTCGGTGAGTGGGCGCGGTGGGATGACGCGGTTGGGGAAGCCGTAGTAGTTGAGGGTGCTGGTGAGGATCGCGACTTCGGTGGGGATTAGACGGCTGAACAGCGCTCGGGCCAGGGTGTCGTTGGCGGCGAGCAGGAGCGGGAGGAGCTCTTGGCGGAGTTCCGGCCAGCGGAGTTGGCGCTCGAAGCTGGTGGCAGGCAGACGGGCGAGGAGGAGCGCGTAGATGCGGAGGGCGAGCTCGTAGAGCACCGCCTGCGCCTCTTCGTCGGTGAGGTCTTCGGCGCGGGTTATGGCGCTCGCAAGCTCGCGCAGGTAGGCGCTTGGCGTCACGGCTTAGTTCGCGTTTCTGCCGGGACGCATTGGCGTGGGCAGGGTCTGGCTGGTCAAGGTTTCGCCTTGGCCGGCGTTGGCGGCCGGTGGTTGAAACGCCATGTCCGGGCCGGCGCTATTGAGGCGGTCCATGGCTTGTTGTTCGGCTAAACGTTCGGCGGTGAGGGTGATCTCCTCGTCAAGGTCGATGTTGGGGGGCAACACTTCGCCCTGCTGGAGGATCTCGAGCAGCGTTTGTTGGCTGATCGCGCCTTGCATGTAGAGCTGGAGGTAGGCGGTGATCTGGTTGCCGTCGATCAGGCGGTTTTCGTAGTCGCGGGGGATCGTCACCACTGGTGATTCGATGCCGACGTACTCGCCTGCCAGCTCGAAGAGTTGGCTGATCGCGCGTTCGAGGTCACCAGAGATCACCGCCATGATCGAATCGGAGTCGATGCGGTCGATGCGGCGAGCTTCTGCTGCCGCATTGGTGAGGTTGGCTTGGCTCAGCGTGTTAATGCCGAGGCGGCTGATCTGGTCCTCGAGCGCCTGGAGGCACTTGAGTTGGGAGTCGAAGGCTTCGCTGGTGGGTTGGACGTACTCGGCGCCGCCATCTGGTGGCAGCAGAAGAGCCGTGTTGACGCTGATGCCGAGGGGAGTGTCTGAGTCGGGGTCGAATCCGCGGAGCACCAGCATTGGGTTGGCACCGACGTGGATGGCGTGGTGGAAGTCGCAGAAGCGCTGGGCATACGCCACGCACAGGAAGGCGACTTCCTGTAGGGGTGGGAGGCTGAGCAGGTTGCCCTGGCGGTTGCTGTAGACGGTGACGAGGGGGATGCGGTCGAGGCTGGTGGTGCCGCGGTTGGTGAGTTCCCAGCCGGTGGTGGGGTAACCGGGTGCGGGGGAGGGGGCTTGCCAGATCTCGAAACGGCCCGGTTCCATGACGCGGATCTGATCGACGAGCGATTCGCCGTAGGCGCCTTTGGCGCGGCAGACGCGTTCGCGGATGCGGACTTGCGTTAGATCGCTGGAGGTGGAGTCGTTGCTGGTCCGCCAGCCCAGGATTTGGCGGGGTGAGACGGGGACGAGGTACGGCTTGGCGCCGCGTTGGCGTTCTTCGGCCAGGCTGCGGGCGGTGGTGTTGGGCGTGTAGTCGACGATGCTGCTGGAGTGGCCGTAGAGGAGGGCTGTGACAAGCTGGCGGCGGACGTATTCGTCCAAAGTTGTACCGTCACCGGTGACATCGTTGCGCCAGTCGTCCCAGTAGGGGTCGCCTTCGAGGTTGATGCCTTTGCGGAGGATGACGCCGGCGGCTTGACTCGCGAGGCGGGTCAGAAACGGCGGCATTGTGGCGTGGAAGATGCGGCGCTCGTAGCTGCTGGCGGCTTCGGATGGTTCGCGCGGGATTATCGCTTCGGCGTTAGCGCGGAGGACGCGGGTGCCGCCCACGCAGATGTCGATGGGCTCCCAGTTGGGCATCATGCCCAGGACGGCGCTGGCGATGACGCTGGGGTCATCGGGCAGCCCGTATTGCAAGGGGGCGGTGGTAGGGAAGGGCGTGCGGGTGGGGTAGGTGCTGTTATCAGCCACTCGCTTAACGCGTATTACCTAGTTTTCCGTCGCCTCCAGCTCGGCGGCGATGGCGAGGAGGCGAAGGCGCGTCAGTTGTCGGGCTTCTACTGCGGCGTCCACTCCGGTCAAATACTCGTGCGGCACCACCTGATCCGCAGCAGCGCGGAGGGCGGCGGCCAAGCACAGTCTCGGCGTTGAAAATCCAATGTCGTGGGCATCCAGCACCGCCTGCGCCTGTGGTGATAGGTCAGTCATTGGTGTTCTCCAATTCTTCGGCGATGGCGAGGAGTTGCAGCCGAGACGTAATGATTCCGCCGACTTGATGGCTTTGTCCTGGGTCGTGATGCAACTGCTCAGCTGCAGCTCGCAAGGCAGCGGCGGCGTGAGCGCGGGCCATCATCTGCTGCGGTCCATTCAGCTCTTCCATGTAGAGAGCGTCCAGCACTGCCTGCGCTTGTTGTGACAACTCAAGCATCGCTCCCTTCCAGCTCGGCGGCGATGGCGAGCAGTTCGGCGCGAATGGTTCTGCGCTCATCCCAGATGCCTTTCAGCATTTCAGGATCATCAGGTTCTGAGTGTGGCGTCTCTGGGGCCACCTGATCCGCAGCAGAGCGGAGGGCGGCGGCGGCAATCCAGCGACATTCGTTGAGGCAATCATCTGGGCCGTGAGAGCTGGCCCCATTGGCAGCATCCAGCACCGCCTGCGCCTCTTTCGATAGCTCAGCCATCACTCAGCCTCCTGCTGCGGCACCGGCAGCGCGTGGTGGGGGAGCCAGTGGGTCCATCCGCTGCCAGCGAGAGATCGCTCCAATTGCTTGAGGGACATGCCCATCTGAGACCAATCCCAGCCACCGCAAACTTTTTTCCCGAGCCAGCACCAATGATTCGCGTCTGGTTCGTCAGGCCACGGTGCGCAATCCTCCGGCCCCGGCAGGCGCTCAGCGACGGGCACCGGCTCGATGGCGGGGCGGATAGTGCCAGGGAAAAGACGAGCGTTGATCCAGTTGATAAACTCTTCCGCTTCCTGTCGGTCTTCTCCGACTTCGAGCCCATCGAAACCGTTGCCCTTAATCGAGGGGCGGTCGTCCGAGCTGTAGTGCTTGACGATGAAGGGCGCATAACTACCCGGCCCCTGCGGCTCGGGCTGGGCTAGTAGGGCGGCTCGGGCGCGGTCGATCAAGGCATGGGACTCTTCAGTGGGTTCTACCTCTCCAAAAGCAACCCATAGCTCTAAGTCGTCAACCAGCTCAGCGCACAGCGCTCGCCAGTCGATGGGGTCAGTCATCGGGCAAAGCCTCCAGGGCGCGGCGGATGGTGTCAATGTCGCTTTGGTCGTGTCCACCTCTCTCAATGCCATCAATCAGGGCGCACAGTGCTTGCTGTTTGAGGCTCGGCGGCTTGGGGCGGCGGGCGGAAAGCAGATCACTGGCAAGGTTGTCAAAGCCTTTGACGCGCAGCCACACCAGCAACGCCTCCAGCTCCTGGTCGGCGCCGGCAGCGTAGGCAAGCTCTAGTCGCTCCATCCAAGTCAGCCTTGCCTCATTGCAAAGCGTGCGCACCAGCTCCGGCAGTGGGGTGGGGTTAGTCATTGGGCAGGGCCTCCAGGGCGAGGCGGATGTCAGCAATTCCAGCCCAGTACCCAGGTTCGTCGCTCTCCAGCTCTGCCAACCTGGCCAGCGCCAGCTCCTTCAAGCTCGGCGGCTTTGGGCGACGGGCAGCGTAAAAATCATCAATTGACGCCGGATTCAGGCGGGGCTCCAGCCACTCACAACACGCCTCCAACTCCATGTCTGCGCCCCACTGGGCGGCGCGGGTGGCGATGTAGTAATGACTCTCGATGCCAAACTTTTCTAAGGTCTCGACAAGCCACTGCTGTACCAGCTCCGGCGGTGGGGTGAGTTTGGGGTCAGTCATCGGGCAGGGCCTCTAGGGCAAGGCGGATGGTTCTCATGTCATCAACAGACAGGCGGTTATCGGCTGTTGCATTGCCGTAAAGCTCGTGAACTGCAACGCTTTCAAGCACTGCCAACGCCTGCTCCTTCATGCTCGGCGGCTTGGGGCGGCGGGCGGTACGGAGCTCTGCAGCGCGGAACGGTCCACGTAGGTTCCTGATTGCGTCGTACCACTCGGGATCCGAGAGCTGGGTGCAGCACGCCCCCAGCTCCTGGTCGGCACCAGCTTGGAAGGCTCTGGCCCATGTGGCTTCGAGACTTTCGCCATTGTGGAATTGGTGGGACAACGCTTGCAAAAGCTCCGGCGGTGGCGTGATGGGGTGGTCAATCATTAGTTCTCCTCACTTAGAGCCCAGGCAGACGATCTGCGCCGGCTTGTTGTCGTAGAGCTTTTGGCAGGCTTGCCATTTTTGGGGCAGCCACCACCAAGCACCCGCAATCATGATCAGCAGAAGTAAGACAGCTGCTCCGATTGCGGTGTAGTCGTCAAGGCTTTTCATCGGTTGTAGTCCTCCTGACTTGTGATAGAGCGGCTGGTTTCCTGCTCCAGCTTCAACGCGGCCCAGGTGTGCTCGCCTTCCTTGAGCCAGGCCAACACTTGGCGAATCGCGGCGCGGGCTTCTGGCTCCCAGTTGACAGCCTCGTCGTCCCAGCAGGAGGAGTCTTCGCATCGGATGATGGCGATGGCCACCCGCTCCACCAGCGAACTCCTAATTGGGACTGGATTAGAAGTTGGTTGGGAGTTGGCCGTCTGCTCGGCGAGACGGCAGTAGCTGGTGCCTTCAGTGCTGGTGACAATGTGCGGGCAGCTTGGGTTGGCAGCCTCTAGGGCCTCGACGCGGGTGCGGAGTTCGAGGAGGCACTGGTACAGGAGCGCACCCTGGGAGCCCCAGTGCTCGACGCTGGCCCAGGGGTCGGGGGTTGCGGGGGTGCTGGGCACGGGTGAAGCTGGGTCGTACCTAGGTAGGATAGTCCTTGCACCACCTAGTGGCAACTGGTGGATTAGTACGTTCGCCACCTGCTGCCGCCCGTGACCCAGCGGCGGAGCGGGGCGAGGGCGGCAATGGCGTAGCCGGCGGCGTCGACGGGGTGGCTGGGGTCGTCCATGCCGGTGCCACCTTTCTCCGGCTTGCCGTCTTTTCCATACGCTTGTTGCTCCAGCGACTTCTGGAGGTACTTGCAGCGGTTCGTCACGAAGAGCCGGTCGGACATGATTAGGACGTTCATGCCGTTGACGCGATCCTCGATGGCGGGGTTGCTGAGTTGCTCTTTGATCTGGAAGCCGCCCTTTTTGAGGAGGCTCAGGTCGCTTTCCTTGGCGTTGGTGGTGGTGCGTTGGCGGGAGGCGGCGTCGGGGATGACCACGATGTCTCCACGCTCGTAGTGGCCCGGATAGGCGTCCTTCAGCGTTTGGACGATGGCGGGGGTGTCGCGAACCACGAATTCGTCGACGAAGTGGAAGCTGGTGCCCCTGCGGACCAGCACTTCGATGAGGCAGTTGCCGACGTTGAGGTCCACGCCGCAGAAGATGCGGTCGTCCGGTAGGACCACCTCGTCGGACCAGTGCTTGTCGCGGTCGAAGTCGGGGTAGACGCTGGTGTTAGCGAGGTTTGTGAACTCTCCTTCGATGTAGGAGCGGATCAACTGGGGTGGGAAATTGGCGTAGAGGGAGTCGATGAAGCCTGGGGGGAGGTGGGGGTTGTCGGTGGTTTTGGCTTGGATGAGGCGGCGGTCCTCGGAGTCGTTTTCGATGAAGGTGCGGTACATCCACCGGTAGCCTTCAGGCGTCGATGCCACTGCGAGTTGGGGGGCGGTGCCGCCGCGTAAGCGGGCGAGCACCATTTCTGAGGCTTTTTGGGCGATGTCAGCTGGTGAGGTGTCGATTTCGTCGATGCACGCGAAGCTGAGGTTCTGGCCGCGGATGCGGTTCCACGTTTCGGTGGCGCGGCAGAGGATTGTGCAGGGGCCGTTGGGGAGGTGGAGGGTGTATTCGGGTTGTGGGGAGACGCGGAAGTCGTGGTGGATCTGGTGGTGTTCGAGGAAGTCGTCGAAACTGCGCATCCACACGTCGCGGATCATGATGTGGGTCGGCTCGAAGACCGCGCCAACGGTGCCGGGGTTGTCCATCGCGAGAACAACCGTCTTGGCGCAGAGGGCGTGGGTCTTTCCCGCGCCGAAGCCGGCGCAGTAGCCGACGATTTTGACGCCGGTTTCGTTGACGAATTGCTGCTGGGCGGGGAGGAGCGTCTCGGTGATCTGGGCGTAGAGCTCGTCGTAGCTCTTGTCGCAGCGGGTGCTTAATGCGAGGGGTGGCTCCAGGAGCTTGCCGCCGGGGATGACACCGAGTAGCGGCACGTAACTGGTGCGAATAAGGGCATCCTACCTAGCCAGAACGGCGTGGGAGAGGGGGAGAGGGGTGCCGGGAGGGGGTGGTTTGGGTGGCTGCGTAGATAGCTTATGAGGGGCTGGAATGTCAAGGACTTGCGGGGTGTGGCGATATGCCTAGAAGTCATTTGGTAGGGGGTAGGGCCCTGGTCTGGCCGGTGTGGGGTGCCCCGCGGCAGGTGATCAGCCCTTGCGCTGGTGTTGATCTCAGCTGCTGGCCCCTGTAGTGGTGAGCACTAATGGCGCTAAGGGGTGACGCCTTGCGGATATTGCATAGGGTGCCGGATTAGGTGCTAATGACCACGGCTACGGGTTGATAAACCTCCCTAGGTAGCCTAGGCTCAGTGTTGAGAGGCGAGGGAATGCCGGTTTAGCTCACTGAGCTAAGCGCGACCCCTGCCCTCCCGGCCCTTGCGCCGGTTCCACCCTTAGCCGCGGCCGCTGTTAGCGCCGCTCACACCATGCCCAACCTTTTAGCCGCCCTTGCCGTGGTGCCCCTCTACGGCCTTCTCACTTTCGGCACCTTTACCGCTCTAGCCGGAATTAGCCGGGAGCTCGATCAGCAGAGTTGCCGCGCCGAGGCTGCCGCCTCCCTGCTATCCGGTGCTCATTGCCAAACCCGCGGTAACTGAGCCATGACCGCAATTGAGCCCGGATCCTGCCCTGCGTGGGGCTTCTCAGCCACCCTCGAGCTATCGCCAGCTGACCTTACGGAGCTGGAAAACCTTTGCCCTTACGCGTGGGTCGTTGAGACCCGCTATAGCAGCGGCCGCATTGTTGCCGGTTTCGTGGGCAGCGCTAAGGGCAGGAAACGCTACGGCTACCGCCACGAGCTCAGCGCTTCTGAAAACCACGTAGCAGCGGCTGCCTCCTTTCTACAGAGTCTCGCCAGCTGCAACGGCGCCTACCACTACCGGCTAGTCGCTAAGGCCAGCACCCTTAACGGTTTCGTTTTTACCTTCCGCTGATCATGACAAATACCATCACCATCCGGTGCCA
>Ga0181343_1000229_pt1 | contig 26889 bp, 10 predicted proteins | sample Su13VDMLBSD_FD_130110 | JGI IMG/M metagenome (GOLD analysis project Ga0181343, IMG submission 130110) | Freshwater viral communities from Lake Michigan, USA - Su13.VD.MLB.S.D | ecosystem: Environmental > Aquatic > Freshwater > Lake | place: USA: Michigan | collected 2013-07-15
GAAGTAGAAACTTGAGATAGCGGATTTGTTGTATATTCTGTTATTTGTTGATTTTGTATCAACAGATATTCGGTAAAATACACTTCATTTTCGGTTGGTAGTATTTGTTTTACTGTAACTTTGTAAAATAAATCACCACCTTCTGCATCGGCAATATTCAACAATTGAATGTTTGCTTGTTCATTTGGTCTTATTGTTGGATTAAGAAGAACTAAATCAAATGTTGGTGGTGTTTGTGGAATTGCATCTATTCCACCTACACATTTACAATTTACATTTTCGCATCTTTCCTCTTCACCCATAAAAATGCCATCATATTCGGCACTAGCACATTCTGCTGGAGTTAAATCATCAAAACAAAGTAAATCTTTTGCAGCACATGCACAGCAAGCACCTCTTCCTACATTGTTTTCACAGCAATTAATTGTAGAACAATCGCCACCAGTAAACGCTTTGCCACCTAGAATCAATTCACATTGTATTCTTGAGTAGTTGCTACCAAGACAAATACCATCTTTGCAGCAGGCAATTTTATCTGCTTCACATGGATTGTAGCATAGTCTTCCTGTTTCTATTGGTTCTCCATAATTTGGGCCACTAGTTGTGTTTGGATATGAACCGCAAGTTATTCCAGCGTAATAATTTCCACCAAAGAAATTGCATTCTTCTACAGAAACACCTTCAATGCAATTTCCATTTGAACAACACAAACCAAATGTAAATCCACAAGAATCTGAGCAAGATTTTAATGGATTATATTGACCACTAAATGAATCACATTCATCCTTTGTTACATAATCCAAACAATTGATGCTATTTTCTGGATATTTAATATAACAACAAGAACCAGTAGAAAGTGCTGGAACACAAGTATTAAATTCTATGACTCTTTTTACATTTTTTGTTGCTTCAGACGATACAATCTGATTTTGCAAACCAATCTGTTGCGATGCTGGTAATTTTTGAGATGCTAATTGTGTGCCTGGAGTTATAAAATCTATTCCTGTTACTTTTGGTGTTGGTGCTTCTTTTATTACTTTTGTTGTTGTTATAAATTTTTCTGTGTAGTTTAAATCTAAGCCTCGTTGTGCAACAACAGCATACCAATTCTGACCAGAATCAAAAGAAAATATATTGACTATACTCTTACCACATGTTAGATAATTTTGACCTTCTTCAAAATAAACATTTTCTGGAAATTTCCAGATATTATCTGATGATAACAAAAGAGTAGCATTTATTATTTCATTTTGTTTAAATGATCCAGTAAAACCAGCAATACCAATTGGGGTGTTTACGACATAAAAACCACCATTTTCTAAATCAATATAAATCCCACCAGTTGTTCCATCTGTAAAATTATCAATTGCTCCTGTTATTCCAACATATTGATTTTTCTTTACTGGACCAACATATTTTATTAAAGCAGAATCATTTAAGTAAAATTGATTTTGAAAATCAAGATCACCAGTTCCATCCATCTTTACTCTGGTGCTGGACGCCAAATTTGGTTCTTTTAGATACATCAAAGTATCAGCAGATAAACCAACAGAATAAACATTTCCAAAAGTTGATTTGTAAATTGTATCTATTGATAGATTATTGTCTGTTGCGGAAACAACCAACGAACCAATTCCACTTATGCCTTTTATGTTTAATTGACCTTCGGACGAAGATCCAAGTATAGATGTTCCACCACCAACCGACTCAGGTACTTGTGTATTGCCGTATCCAGTATCACCAGAAAAAGTATTAGTTGAGTTTACTTCTATTGCATTTCCATTTGATAATAAAAATATAAATTCATTTTCTTGTGGTGTTTTTGTTATTTCACAAGACATATCAAATACTTTGATTGACATTGGTTGTACAGACGGATCTGTGCTTTCGGTCACTGTTGATGTTAATTGATTTGTGTGAAAATGTCTAATCTCTACACCAGCAAATATTGGTTGAGGACCATATGGAGCAGCGTATGGTCCTCCCTCTGGATGTGTATGAACCAAATATGGTACTGAGCTACCAGAACCAGAATCTATTCCACCTACTGGGTGTTGTACTCCAACATTAAAAATCAAATCAGTAGAACGAACTTCGCCTATAAATTGTTCATTTATGTAAAATTCTGCTCTTGTTCCATTAAATACGATTACTTTTAAAGTGTTAATATCGTAAATTGAAAAATCTGATTCTATTTTCCACAATTCTCTATCGTATCTTATCGATGGGCTTGCACCCACAAGAAAAACGTCTTCCAATACTATACAAGCTTTCCATTTTCCTGTATTAGAAGGCCTAAAACCAATTAAACATTCTACACTTGTTCTTCCAATTGCGGGATTTGTTCCTATGTAACCTTCAGGATTTGCAGTTACATTTCCAGCAGATGCATGTGCTCTATAAAAACCAAATATACATTGATTTCTTGACCATTGCTGTATGTCAAATGTTACAACTTGTATTTGGCCAGTGAGTTCTGCTTTTTCTATATTTGTTAGGTATAATCTTTTTGGACCTACGAGCGGATCTGCATTCTGAAAAGGTTCTTCATTTCTATAACCTCCTCTATTATTGAATATTTTTTTTGTTGTTATTTGAATAAATTCTTCTGTTTCAATTACATCCGGAGTGGAATTTGTTGTTGCACCTGTAAATGCAAGAGTTGTTCCTCTTGTTATGAGAAAATTTTCATTAGAAACATAAGAAGAAGAATTATTTAATATTGTAGTAACATATGTACCAATAGGTCCTGTGTTTCCAGTTGCGCCAGGAGTTCCAGTAGGTCCAATATTACCAGTGGGACCAACATTTCCTGTTGCTCCTTCCGGTCCTATCATTTGTAAAGAATTTATGCTACTATTGTACATAATATAAAGTATCTATATTAACATTGTTCGTATTCCGATACGCTTTGATCATAAATCAAAGGAATACAGTCGTATGCGCCATTTGAATCAAAAACTTTAATATAAGAAATTGTTATATCTTTTGGTGGTGCAGTTAATGGAGCTGGGGGAGTTGTTGTTGTTCCTCCGCCAAATTCACCATTGCAAGAAATTACCATTCTTCCGGGTTCTGTTGTTACTGGAAGTGGTTTAGTGGGATCTTTGGGATCAAATGATTTCCAATCTGGCCAAGAACTTCCGGGTGTCCATCCATTTGGAGCACATTCTGGGCATCCAGTAACGTGCCATATTGGAGGATTATCTTTTGGTTGATCTCCCCCACCGGGTGTGGGTGGATATACAATTGGTGTTCTTGGAGTTGTTGGATCACTTGGATCGGTTTTATCCCAATCTTTAATAAGTTCTTCAAAACAAGGATCTTTCATAAACATACAAACAGTATCATTCTGACAGAAAGGTCCACAATCTCCGTTTGAACGACAAAATCCTCCATTATTTGTGTTTGGATTTGCATCTCCCGTATTACCGTCTTCTAAAATGCCACCATTACTTGGATCACCACAACATTTTCCATAGTCTATATTTCCGCCCTCTTGTCCTTTTCCACCACCAGTTCCATTTATATTTCCACCCTTACATTTTGGGCCAGATCCATTATTTTCCCAATCACCGGGATCTGGCATTCCCGGAATACCAGTACCAGCAGGTCCTACCGGACCACCTTTTGGTCCATTCAGACCAAAACAGGGATCTTTTGTTCCATAATCAAATAATGCACATGGTATTGGACCACATTTAAAAGGACCACTTGTCTTTGGACACAAACACTCAAAAAGCGACCAAGATCCAGTAACTTTTGTTCCTTCAAATGCTTTCCAAAAATCATCTGGTAGATTTTCAAAAAATTTACATGGGTTTGCTAAAAATTCAGGATCAAATGGACAATCCATTTCTGTCCCCGGACCTCTTTCGGTTAGTCGCGTGGCACAATTCGTCCCATCACCAACACCACTAGAATTTGGACATACTACTCCACAAACATCTAGTTTTTCTTGATCTGTTCCTTCATCATATATTTTTTTGATTTTACAACAAATTGCTGCTCTGATTAATGCATCATAGCATTCCATTCTACACAAAACTTTACTAAAATCAGGACATCCACCAGATCCATTGCAATTTGGAAAAGTTGAAAATTGTGCTCCTTCATCTTTGTTTGGAAGGTCTACATCGTTTTTCCAAGGAGGAACAATTTGCTGACCGCATGGATTACCAAAACCTGCATTAAATTCATATGGATTATTGTGTCTATAACAACATCTATTTGTATATTGTGTCGTGTCGGTTGTATCTCCGTCACCTACTCCGTCTAATGGAGGAGATTTCTTTAGTGGACCTCCCCATCCGGTATAATTGCATCTTGGGCATGGATGAAAACCATCGTTGGGTGTTGGATCTGTTGGATCTGGGCCACCTCCACCACCACTTCCGGGACCGCCACCGCCGTCGTCTGGACCGTCACCATCATCATCATCATCATCATCATCATCATCTGTTTGACAGAGAGTAGAAGTGCATAGAGTATCTGCATAAAATGTTGCACCTAAAATTTCAGCAGATGCTCTAGTTATTGAATTTATACAATTACCTGAAGGCAAACAAGCAGCACCAACATCATTTGGATTATTGTCTCCCGTTTCGCCAGTTCCACCAGTTTCGCCAGTTCCGCCTGTTTGACCAGTATCACTTCCACACAAATTTGGAAAACAATTTAAACCGGGATAAAAAACAATTCCAAGTTGTTTTGCTTGTGCTTCTGTGATTCCATCAACACAACCACCAGAACCATCCGCCAAGCACCCTCCACCAGTCCCCTCTGGTGGATTTTGGTTTACGACACAAACACAATCACAATTAACTTCTCCACAACTTTCTCCCTCTCCCATGAAGACACCAATAAAAGAAGGATTTAATTGTTTTGCTCTTTGTTTGCATTGTTCTTTTGTAACATCACTGATACAATCTGTTGGGGAGGTTCCCGGATTTGCAGGATCACAAATACAACAAGCTCCTGTTCCTACATTATTTTCACAACAATTAATGGTAGAACAATCTCCACCAGTAAATGCTTTGCCGCCCAAAATTAATTCACATTGTATTCTTGAGTAGTTACTTCCTAGACAGTTTCCATCCTTACAACAAGCAACTTTATCTGCTTCGCATGGATCAAAACATAGTCTTCCGGTTTCTATTGGTTCGCCGTAATTAAGACCATTTGGATTGTTTGGATATGTGGAACAATTTATTCTAGAGTAATAACTTCCTCCAAAAAAATTGCATTCTTCTACAGAAACATTTTCCAAACAAGAACCACCAGAGCAACACAATCCTTGATCAGTTACGCAGGAAACTGCACATGGAAGTAAAGAATTAAATTCACCAGAAAGAGATTGGCATTCATCTTTTGTGACATAATCTAGGCAATATTTTGTATTTTCTGGATATTTTGTATAGCAACAAGATCCTCTACCAAATGTTGGTTTACAAGCAACAATAGTTTCTATATCCAATCCTCTTTGTGAAACAGTTGCATACCAATTGTTTCCGGCGTCAAATGTTGAAATATTTACTATACTTTTACCACATGTAAAGTAGTTTTCACCATCTTCGAAGTAAATATTTTCTGGGAATTTCCAAATCTCATCTGACTCTACTATAAAAGTTGCAGACAGAATTTCGTTCTGTCTAAATGATCCAGTAAAACCAGCAATACCAATTGGTGTTCTTATTAAATAAAAACCACCATTTTCTAAATCGATGTAAATTCCACCAGTTGTTCCGTCCGTGAAATTATCAATTGCTCCTGTTATTCCAACATATTGATTTTTCTTTACTGGTCCTACTTGTCTGATATATGCGGAATCATTCAAGTAAAATTGATTTTGAAAATCAAGATCACCAGTTCCATCCATCTTTACTCTGGTGCTTGATGCGAGGTCTGGTTCTTTTAAATACATTAAAGTATCGGCAGACAAACCAAGAGCATAAACATTTCCAACAGTTGATTTATAGATTGTATCTATTGATAAATTATTATCTGTACTACTGACAACTAATGAGCCGGTTCCACTTATGCCCTTTATGTTTAATTGACCTTCAGACGAAGATCCAAGTATAGATGTTCCATCACCAATAGACTCGGGTACTTGCGTATTACCGTATCCTGTATTACCTTTAAATAATCCAGTAACACCTACTTGTTGATTATTGGATAATGTAAAAATTATTTGTGTAGAATTTGTACTTGAATTCGTAACATAAACACCAACCGATCCTGTGTTTCCAGTTGCGCCAGGAGTTCCAGTAGGTCCAATATTACCAGTGGGACCAATATTTCCAGTTGATCCACGGGAACCAAATATTGTTTTATTGTTTATTGCGCTGCTATACATGTTAAATTATTTATGAACTACATTGATCGTAATCATAACAAGATGGACATTTTTGGAAATCGTAATCATTATATGCGTCGATTATTTCAACATCAGCACAACCAACAACAATTGGTATTCTTCTTACTGGTCTTACTTTGCACAATGTTTGTCTATCTAATGCAAGTGCTGCTCCAGCCGGCGCAAGATGAGTCACTGCTAGCATTTTTTGACCATTGCATATTTGATGTGATAAATCAAATGCTTCTGAATCTGTTAAATTAAATGTTCCAGATTTAAATCTAGATTTAGTATTCAGTCCTCTATCTGTGGTTGATTCAATTTCATATAAATCTTTTATTGTGTGATTGTTTTCATTCCAATTTGTAACTCTACAAACACTTGTTGATGTCCAATAAAATGTATCTCTTGTATCAAGGTCGGTATCATTTACAGTGGTATTAATTACTTGGTGATCATCGTCGCCATCAACTAAAATTGCTTCGTTTATTTGATCCAAATAATTTGTAATATAATTCATTTCAACTATACTTGGAATGTACCAATCATTATATCCGTAAAAATTAGAATCATTTGCCTTGGATATTTGTCTTATTGCAGTATTTTCTGGATTTAATTTTTCCCATAGTTGGGAATAATAGTAAGAAAATTCTGATTTATTTGTTTGTAATAGTTGTTTATCTGTATTATCAACCAAATCCCATTGATTTACATTTTGAGAAACAAATCTATTATACGCTCTTTCATCTACTCCATCCCCATCATAATCTCTGAACCAAAATTCTGGTTTTGATTTGGAATAAGCATCATGTATTCTTGTATTCAATAGACCATCAACTGGAGATGTTGCTATTGGTTCTATAAAGAAGTTTGGATTTGTTGTTTCTGATCCAGGACCAACTCTAGATTCAAACATATCAGACCACTTCATGTGAGAGAATGTTGTTCCTGCATAATTTACAGACAAGTCTTTTGGAGCAACTATTAATGCCCAAGAAATATGAATTGCTCTTCTTCCATAAAATTGTTCTGCCATATATTTGTATAGAGAAGATGGTGGGGTTCCAAGACCAATTACTTCGGTCATTATATTGCAAGTTTGATTATCAAACGAAGCATACATTGTTGGTTGATATGCGTCTGTTCCTTCAAAGAATGTTTCATTTGGCCAAGAAACATCTCTACCTGTTGCTGTTGTTGCATCATTTAGTTGGGTGATGTAAGGTGCTCCTGCCTTTAACAAACACTTATTTGAATACATTGTTAGTGTTGGAACTCTTGGATGAGTTCTCGCAAAATATTTTCGTGAATATATCTCAGACGATGTGGGAACATCACCTCTATAACTTACGCAGTTTTTGAATTTCCATGTTTCTGCTAGATCTCCAAAGACTGAACCTCTTGGATTGCACATACATTCTAAAGGTTCACCCAAAGCAAATTGAGGTTGAGAGAATGTTGTACATGAATTTGGAGCACCTATAATTGCAACTAAATACCCACCACCAACTCTAGTTCCGGGAACACTGCACGGATCGTTTGATGTTTGTCTGCATGATGTAGATTCTGAATAGTATTCAGGAGAATAGGAAACTCCGCAACAATTTATTTCTTGGCAAGATGTTCCAAGACCCATAAAAATGCCACCCAAATCGGCGCAATCTTTTGGAGATTTCAAGCCCGCGCAGGCGGAGTCGGTTCCCGTTCCATATACGCAGCAAGCACCAACAAAGTTTGAAACTTTACAGCAGAAATCAAACTCTCCAATTTGTGGCAATTCGTTGCAACTAGTTCCGCGAACAAATACAGAATCCGGTATGGCGTTGCATTCTGCTTCATTTAAATCTAAACATTTTCCTTTGTAGCAGCAAGAACCCTTGCCAACTGTGCAAGCATCTGGGCAAGAAAATGCTTCTTGGCCTTCGATAATTGTTGTTGTGCAAAGTTCATCTGCAAAAAACACTCCACCATATTTTGCACAAAGATCAAGATTGGTGTTTACACATTTACCATTTACGCAGCAAGCGCCTTCTGGAAAACAATCAGAAGTTCCCGCTCTTTCCACACAAGGTCTTGTTGAAAATTGACCTCCAATGTTTATGCAGTAATCTCTATTTACATAATCTAAGCATTGTTTGTCTGTTGTGCCAGATGGGCAGAAACAGCAAGAACCTAGTTTATCATCTGTCAACAACTGAGGTAAAAATTGATTTGAACCTTTTGTAAATGTTATTCCTCTTGCAAGTAGTTGTAGATTTGATCCTGTTTGACCAAAGAAATATTTTTGCTCTAAACCAAATGTTGTTTGTGGAATGCTATAGATTCCATTGTTTGCTTGGAAAGAAAACTGTCCATTCCATTTTTCTATTATTTGTGATTTTCCGGCAGTAAAACCACCAGAAATATTTTGAGTAAATAGAGTATAAGTTGTAAAGTCTTGACTAGATCCAAGACTCCAAATGTTTCCAGTATTTCCTTCTATTGATTGCCTAAATGTATCAAATCCAACAGTTAATTGGTTGATACTATCATCCCATTTTGTTTCTCTTGCACCAATGGCAACACCATCTTTAATATACAATAGTTCACCAGTATTGCCCATAGGAAATGTATTAAATGTTTTTCCTCTTGCAATTATTTGTGTGGATGTTTCTGTTACAGATTCTACTTCTCCATTTAAAGAACTAAAAAGTATTGATTTTACTTTAGGTGTTTCATCTGCGCCAATTTCTATTTTATTTAAATTTCTTTCCAATCCATCTGTAGTATAGAATGGTGAAAACAGAGTAGCACCCAATGTTGGACCAAGCAAAACAACAAAAGAAGTAGAAGAATCGCTTCCTACAGGACCAGTAGCACCAAGAGTTACGGAACCAGTATTACCAATGTAAAATGTAACAAAACCAGCAGAAGAAGATGTTGCTCCTGTAATTCCGAATCCAGTATTTCCAGTATAACCTATTAGACTTCCGCCAGTAGGTCCTGTTGGTCCTGTTGGTCCTGTAGCACCAGTGTTACCAGTAAACCCGGTAACACCAGTATATTGCATTACAATGTTTGAGCTTCCGTAAATGGTCATGTTATTATGTTCTCGTCAAATCTTGAAATTCTCCAGTATTTATTATTTGGTGAATTGTTTGCATAAAAACTTTTATCGCATCTTATTATTTTTATGGGTCTTACTTTGTATTTATTTTCTGTTCTATGTGCTTTTTTAGTTTTAAATTGTTCTGCATTTCCATCAGAATTAAAACTTATTGCCCAGGCCATAGATCCATGTGTTAGACCACTCGGATGATTGAGAACATATTCGTAAGTTGTACCATCAAATGTTCCAGTAGAAGACCAATACCACCCATCTAACGGAGTTCCACCATTTTGCAACAATTTGGCATTTATATTATTTACAGAATCATTTACGCAATTTTTAGCAATATATGCCAATTCGTCGTAACTTGGTATATACCAATCAGAAATAAATTCATTTGTTTCTTCATACTCTCTATTAAAGAGAGACAATGCTCTTGCGCTTGTAATCTCTGTTTGACTTTCTGTTGGTGTATATGTTATCGTTGTAAAATTGCTTCCGGTCAATCCAAAGTAATATGCATATTCCGCATTTACCATTCTGACAGTGTTCATTAATCCATAATTTCTAAACCACTTTCCATTAAAGGAATTATTTGGATTATTTTGTAACCAAGATTCTGGATCATTATTTTTTCTGACAAAACCACAATCAATAAATGAACTTATTGTTAAATTGGCCTTTGTATTTTCGTCATTGTAATTATAAATGTAACCTTCTTTGTAAACTAATTTATCGTCAGAAAGTTCTGATACTATTCCAGTAAATGGTTTTAATAGAGGTCCCCAGTAATTACCACCATGACTCCAAATAAAATCAGTATTATCACCAGTTGCCCCGGTATAATCTACTACAGAATTATTTGTGTCTAATGTAACTGGGTGTAATGACATTAGTATAATGTAAGAATCTGAATCCTTATCACAAAGTTGATCGCCAGTAAACCCATAACCAATAAAATCATAAACAGATCTGTACAATGAGCAGGTAGTTTCTGTTTCTAAATCTTCCGTAAGATCTGCAAAAGTTAAAGTTTGGTTTGAACCAAATATTGAATTTCCAAAACACTCTGCTCCATTTGGATTAAATATTCCACAAACCATTGCATCTTGGTATAAATCTCCAAACTTTAAAGTTTGACCAGAAATTATTTCATAACATGGTATTCCTTTAACTCGGCAATCATAATCAATGCATTCTGTTCCGTCACCAAAATATGTTTTATTGTTTGAGATACAATTTGGACCATATACATTATTTTCACATGTAACTCCAGAATCACAACAAGCACCAGTTCCACCATAGCACACAGAGACATTTTTAGAAGTAATACAATTTACTCCAGCACCTTGATAGAAACCACCAATGTCCAAACACCCTTGTTGTGTTGTTTCTATGCAACTACCGGAACCATTGCAACATGCCCCAAAACCGTCTAATGCATTTGAACAATCAAAATCAGAACACGATTGTTTTGAATTTTTAAATTCATACCAAGAAAATTCCAAATTAGCATTTTCTGCAATAGAAGCACATTCGCAGTATTTTAATTTCTGGCAAGGTAATAATTTGTTATTCGCATCTCTGAGACAACAAGAACCAAGTACATTGCAGAAAGTAGAACCAGATCCAGATGTAACTCCTGCAACAAAATAACCATTACAAAATACATTTAATGTATCTTCCGCAACACAACTAGAATTACAACATATTCCTGATGTCAATCCAGCATTTGTTCCAAAAAGGGGAGCAGTCAACAATCTAGTAAATATATTTCCATTTGTTGGATGACAACCATATAGCGAGTCTCTGTTTGTTGAATCACTATTCGAATATAAAGTTGGTTTTGATGTTAAAGTTGAGTGCGAAAATGCTACTACATTTCCATACCAAATACTTCCAATTGAGATAAAATTAATAACAATATATCCCGAACTTGGAAAGCAGGGAACTTCACCTAAAGGCCAAACTACAGGTGAAATATTTTTCAATGACCAATTAGATATATCATTAAATTCATTTGTAGTTGCATATTCCACCGGAACACTTGTAGTGTTTCCTGTTGGTATTATTACAGTAATTGAATGTGAATTATTTGTATTTTCTGGTGTTTTTAACACTAAAAAATATCTACTTGTATCTGTAGATGGACTTGTTATTGTTGATGGATTTAAATAAAAGGAATTACCCAAAGAACAATCAATATTCCAGTATTTAACATTTCCATTTGCAGCACTATTTGATGATATTTTTAAAAATCTTTGAACTATGTTGCTAGTTTTTGCATCTATAGTTTTGGAAGTCTCATTGTAATTTGTTCCAGTTTCACCTGTTTGAAAATTACCTAATGAGTTTTTTAGTAACTGTCCATTAGATCCACCGCTTATTCCCAAAAATGACAAACCAATTAGATTGTATTTAATTTCTATTGTTTTGCCATCTTCATTTTCTATTGTGATATATGGACTACTTGAAGTTGTGATATTTCTAAATGTAATTGCATCAACAGCAAATGTGGTTCCATTATTTCTTGTATAAACATAATTATTTAAATCATTTTTTATGATATTAAATGAATCCAAACTAGAACCAGCAATTTGAAGATAGAAATTTCCTTCAGAACCCTCAAGTGCAGTTGTGCTGTTTATTATTGTTCCATCACTGAAGTAATGCTGCAAAAATCCATCTTCGTTTTTTGTTATGTTTAGGAGTGATGAACCTGTATTGCCTGTGTTTCCTCTACCATTAGGTCCAGTGTTACCTGTTGGTCCTGTCGGTCCTGTTGGTCCTGTGGGACCACTCAGACCTGTTATTACAGGAACAGATTTTATTGGTATATTGCTACTTCCGTATATAAAACTTGGCATATTACATTAGCAATCTTGCTTCGACGGCGGAAAGTCTGCTTTCTAAATCATTTAAAACTGTTCCAACATTATCGTTTGATGAAGGTGTTCCTACTTTAATAGTTTCTGCTGTTATTTCGCTTATTGTAACATTTTGAGGAATATTTACTGAAATTTCTGTTGGGTCTAATTTCATTATTGGTATTAGGGTTACTGCACTAGAATTTCCAACAGTGTCAAAGACACCAAATGTGTTGTTTATATTTATTTTAGGAGTAAAAATAGAGTATGTTGAGGAAGACGCTACTTCTAATGAAGAATTAGTTATTCTTAATTTCTGAGAAGTAGTTGTAGATGTCGTTCCTCCTGGCCATTTAATGTAGTATTTGTTGTCTCCACTAGTTGCTACTATAGAACCAGAAGCAAGTGTTGAATCATTTGTTCTAGTTACTGTTGCTTTTCCTATTTTAGAAGAATCTGCAAGATAACCAGATTTTAAAGTAACCTCTTCTACGAAACCAAATTGCTTTCCATATTTTGTATAAAAATTTGGATAAACAGAAACTAACAATTCTTGTGATGTTCTTGCGTCAATGTAGTTGTTTGGTATATTTGGGGCACCTGTTCCCGAATGTAGCAAAAAGGAAACATTTCCAGTAAGGTTTGATGATCCTTCTTCTGTAAATGCTTCTATATCTCCACCCAATCTATAACCGATATAATTTACTATTGTTCCTGTGTAAGATCCGTGGGGAGCAACCTGATAAACTGGTTTTATGACATTACCAATTTCTGTTGGTGCTTGTACTTGTATTTTTCCTGCGCTTATTCCACTTAAAAAATATACGTCTGCTCCACCAGCACCTCCAGTTGCGCCTGCTATTGTATAAATTGACGAAGAAGGTAAAATAATTGAACCATATAATACAACATTTAAATCATACAAACCAACTCCAGAAGAAGTTACGTTTTCTACTATTCCAAAAACTTCAGCACTAGCAGAACTGCTTGCATTTGATTTTTCATATTGTCCGCCTCCACCGCCGAGAGGATTCCAATAAATTACATCTCCACCAGTTATTCCTGACGCATAAGTTCCATTTTGGACTACTGCTGTAAGACGAGAACCACCTTGGGTTACTGTTACTAATGTTTGTGTTGATCTTATATTGCTGCTACTTGAACAAGGCATATTTTACCTCTTATATTGGATAATCTGCATCTGCTACTATATGGTAGAAAACATTATCATAATTTACTGCACCACCAGAAACACAAATCTTAATTCCATCTTTTGTTGCATCTGTTAGTAGAGTATCTACACCGAGAACAGCAACTCTATTTTGCGAATTGTAACCAATAGTTCCTGAACTATTTCTCAAATCTCTATTAGAAGATCTATTGTATGCATCATTCGCTGTTCCTGTTTTTGGAGAATAAATTGTTACTGTCGGTGTTGTTCTTAATTCAAATGGCCATTCAATAAACTTACATAAACCATTTGGTAATATAATATGTGATGGAACATTATATGTTGGTTCTTCTTTATTGATCATAGTCACAGAACCTTCAGTTTGATTTAATGCATAAGTCGAATAATACAATTTTCTGCATTTATTCAATCTAGTTTGCAGCGGTGGGTGATAATCATATGGATTTGTTATTGCACCTAAGTATAGACAAACTGAGGCAATACTAACATAAAGTCCGGTTCCCAGAGAAATTGAATTAGTATTTGCAGTATTAATTAATGGTTTTAAATTTAAACCAATTTCAAAATAATCATTTTCTAAAGGAGAGCCTGGATTTGGTAAAGTAGGAACTTCGTATTGAACGACATACTTGCCCCAAGAAGTACTCAATCCATGTTCTTCCATTTCATTGTAATCTATTAGAGTTGTTCCATTATATCTTGCAATATATGAACTTATGGAATAGTTTGCCAATGAACATTTTGCATTAAAACTAAATGTTATTGTTTGTGAATCGAAACTTTTTGCATTTTCTACAACATGTCCAATAGTTAAGTAATCTGTACCAAAGCCATAAGTTGCCCCTGTACCTCCACTTAAACCCAATCCCTTGACATCGATGTAGTATTTCGGATCTCCCTCGACATCCGATTGAATATCCGCAAATTCTTGTCTTTGTATGTAATAAGATTTTGCAGCAGTTCCACCACTAACACCATCTTGTCTTCTCCACATATCAGCAAAAATCACATCTCCAATTTCTGTGTATTGTGTGTCTCTTCCAGTATCTGGTCTTTGCCATATGGCAAAATCGCCGTTTACTAGTAGATTTTCTGTTTGACCTGAAGTGCTCGAACTTGTAAGCGCACTTACCCCAAAAACTCCTGAAGATTTTTTAGGATTATTTACAACAACAAATTTATTTGATGCTACCTGAAATCCTATTATTTTTCCGGAGTAATCATTAGAACTTCTAATTAAATTTGTTGCTACATCTGCATCAAAATCTTGTGATAAGTAGTAAACTCCTTCTGCTTGGGTTAAAGAAATTTCTCCTCCAGTAGCAATTTCTACTAAAAGATCAGCGCCACTTACACTAGATTGTGTTATGACACCAACCACAAAATTTTCTTCATTACTCAAAGATCCAGAAGTAGAAGATTTACTCAGGAACCATCCACCATACCATTCTCTATTAGAAGATGCATCTGCTTCTACAAATTCTTCTATATTTGGATTATAAGAAATTGCTCTTCCTGATGCAAATTGTGTGCTTGCGGCCGCACCGGGAATTAGAACATAAACTCTATTTGGTGCTGTGGCTCCAGAAGCTCCCGCGCTGCTTGTTAAATAATTACCTCTATAGGGAAATACTACTCCAGAAGTTGCACCAAGACCAAGTAAAATTGGTTTCGAAACTTGACCAGTAACTGATGGTTCTGTTGTAGAAATTCCTCCAGTTACACTAGGAGATAGGAAATAAAAGCATCCAGCACTTAATGTCGCACCACCATTTACTGATGAGAAATCACCATCTACTTTGCCCATTAGGGTTAAATATATCCCAGTTGCATCTAAATTTGATATTATGCCTATAGTTTCTGCGTTTTCTTGATTATTTGCTCTTCCAGCAGTGTAACCAGATGTTGTTATACGCATAGGCATTCCAAAACTAATACCAGGCGTTCCAGAAGTTAAACCAGTTATTTTATAACTCACATTTGGTAAATTTACTAAATTATTGAATGTTATTGGTCCATTAAATGACAAACCAGAAGAAACTAATCCGGCCGTTCCTCCTATAGAAAGAGAAAGAAGACCAGAAGAACTTGTAGATGCTAATATTCCATCTCCACTTGTTGCACCATATACTCTTAATAAATTTAATTTAGCAATAATTTCATTGTTTTCTTTTACATACCAATCATAGAATGTGGTATTTCCTTGAAGTGTTCCTATTTGATATGTGTTATTTGTTACTGACATTATATTATCCTATTTTAAGATTATTTAGGTATTGGCATACTAATGTTCCACCAACAGTCACAATATTTACCAGTGGATAATTTGTTGTGCCTGTGCTAAATTGCAATCTATTTGCTATGTTGATTTTATATCTATGAGCACCACATGAATTTTGATTATTTAAACCAGACGAATTGTCTGTAAAATTATACCCCTCGTCGCCACTAACAACACTACAAGGAATAAAAATTGGCGAATCAAGATCCAAACCAACCTGTCCTTGCTGATTTATTGAAATCGTAGATAATGTATCTTTGTACAACCAAATTTTTAAAGAATTACTAAATGTTATCAAATACCATCCAACATTTACTGTAACTATAGAATTTGTATATGTAACCTGAGTTCTATCGAAAGGAACAGCACCATTCCACATAGGATATCCAAGTGTTCCTGAACCTGTTTCTCCAGTTAGTGGCCAGTTTGCAAGCATTCCATTAGAAAGTGTTTGCTGTACGAAAAAATTTTCTTGAACTTCATTTAGTTCTGAAGCTTGAAGAGCATAACCAGGCGTAAATGCCAACATTGGATAATTTGTAGTCTGATTTGAAATTCGACTATAATATGGTTTTACTTTTAGAGGTAGATTTGTAAATGGTGCTGGCATGTTTATCCTTAAATTGCAACAATACTAGTTATGTTAAAATATTTAGTATTTTCTGTGTCGGTTCCTATGGACAAAGGAGTGATTTTTTTGACAGTTTCTGTTTTTCCTGTATAAAAAACCAAATCAGGAAGATCATATCCGATAATATCGTAATCTGTTCCAGAATATGTTGCCGTATCGAAATTTTCCACTCCCCTATCGTCAATTGTTTTGATATTTATTTTTGTTCCTACCAAACCAATTTCTCCATCAGATGTGACAACTAAATCGTTTGCTTGGTATTTTTCATCCTGAGAATTTGAAAGATCTACAGTGGACAATCTTGCAGGTGGGGAAGCAGAATCTACAGTTATCGAAACAACAGTCGAAGATAGTTTAGATTTATATTGTCCAACTGTGGTTCCCGCTGCAACTGTTGTATCTCCTAATCTTTCTTTTGGATTTTTTACAATTCCATAAAAATTAACTGTGTCTGGAATGCTGACTGAAGAATCTCTTAATTCTGTTAGAGATATTCTCGCACTTGTAGAAACATGTTTTGCGTCAAGAGTTGTTATTGGATCTATTCCCAATCCATCAACAGCGTCTAGATTTATTTCAATAGAAGAAACTAGTGTAGAACTGCTGATATTTTTTAATATTCCAGAGGGTACTTCAACCTTTATATCTTTATATTCAGAACCCCTAGAAACAATTTCTATTCCCTCAATGACATATTCTCCTAAAGAATTGGTAAATGTTTTTAGACGAATAGAAGCACCAATTCCAGTTGAAGTTGTTATTGTTAAAGATGGATTTGCTTCAGTAACATATAACTGTGATTCTGTGAAATCACTTAAATCTATAAAACACGAAACTATAGAACCATCTGCTATACCATTTACACTTGCATAATATAACCAATAATATGGAGATGCAGAAGACAAGGAACTAGAATCGATTAAATTTTTAACTTTTTGTAATTTTGTTACAATGGAAAGGGTTGAACTTGGAGTTTCCGAACCAAAAAACTTAGACACAAATGGAGTATCGGGATCTTGAAATAACATAAAACATTCTTTACATGTTATTCCTTCTAGTGTAGTGTATAGATCTCCTTCTTCATATCCTGTATTTGTTGAAGAAGTTGAAGGAATTGAATAATTTTGATTAAAATAAATTCCACAATTTCCACTCGTGGATGGAGAATTTGAACAAAAATCTAATATTTGTTCGTATTGACTTAATGAATCGTTTTCAAAAAAATCATCTATAGAAATAACAGGCAACCAGTTAGTACCAACAAATCTTAATAGACTTGGAGTTATTCTATACAAAGCTAACCATTCATATCCATCTTCATATCGTACTACACCATATTCATGTGCAGGTATACTTGTTGAAGCATTTTTTGTTTCTAAATCTTTTCTATTTAATAAATTATTTGAAAGACACAAATAAACTACACCATTTGTTTTATTATAAACATAGTATTTGCTTGTATTTGTATTTGTAGACGACCAAGGAATATACACGTTACTTACTGACCAAGTATAATTCGGAACAACAGCACATGTATCATTTCTGCTAATTTTATAAGCGATTTCGGAATCTTTCCACATTGTAATTGTGGCATCATTTGTGTCATTTGCTTGTATTGTTGTGTTGGTGTTTCCAAGCAACATATAAAGTTGGTCTTTTGTTCCAACTCTTGCCAAATATGTTTTTATTAAATCAGATTTTTTTGCTGCCATTTTTATTCCTTTTAAGATGCGTCACACGGTGCTGCATCGCATGTTATACCTTCATTTGGACTTGTAAATCCAGAAATAAAGCACATACTAAAAAAGTCAGATATATTTATATCATCAAATCTTGTTTCGGTTATATTACCATTCCAGTTTGGAAAGTAAAAAGATGGTCCAGTGAAACCGGCAGTAAATCCACCGCTAAAACCATTACAACAAGTCAATCCATATAATGTAACACCACCAAATGTTCCAACTGCTGTCGTATAGTTTGTTCCTAGTCTGTAGGCTGTATAATTTTTAAGAATAGGAAATTCACAAATTAAATTAGTATCTTCGCCTTCACCTGGTCCTTCGTAATCTGTTATTTCTTTTTCGAAAACAACACGAAGTCCGGCCGGATGAAGCATATTTTTATATGTTTCTATATAATTTTCTGCTGTTATTCCGACCTTAAGTAAATATGAATAATCTTGAATCCAATCACTATCTTGTAGTCTTCCAATATTTAATGCACTTCCACCTAGATGATTGATTGTCGAATATGAACCAACATCTTGAAAATCAAATTCTATTTTTCCATCATATGCAGAAAATACTACTGCATTATCCAAAGATGTCATGACAAATACATTGAAAGGATCTTGGTCTATTGTAGAATCTATAACAGAATTTCCACTAGAAAGAACAACAGACATAAAATGTTTTATATTTTCTGTTTCTGCTTTATTTAAGTCAAAGTCGGATTTAAAATATATTGTACATTCGAACCAAGGATTTGTATCATCTGTTTCTTCTGTTAGTTTTGTTATTGTTCCTCTATATCCGGGGTATGAATTTCCAACTTGTCCATTTTTGATATCAAACAAAACGCCTCTATTAAACTTTTCTTGAGGACCAACTCTAAAAAATATCCAATTTGATGCATTTGGATTTGAAGTTTCTGGAGCTTGAGTTTTTTTAAGTTTTTTAATTTTTATGGAAGCTTTATAATAAGAATTTTGTCTTAAAAATATAGCTTCAGAATCCACACTTTTTGTATAAATTCTTTTTCTTGTTGGAACACCAGCAGATGAATTAAATATAAAACTTAAAGTTCTTTGCGTATCAGAACCAACAATTAAAGTTTCACTACTAGTGGAGTTAAATCCTATATCAACATTTTCTCTGTCCCACAATGACTCGAAAAATAAATCAACCACTTCACTACTAGAAGTTCCATATGCTGTATTGATATTTCTGGTTTCATTTAATTTTTTGTATGTAAAATTAAAATCATCCGAATAGAATTTACCACCATTTAACCTTAACATATTTTCTTTTGGAAAATATAATTTAATTTCGTTTTCGTTTATCTCAAATAATGTTTTGAAGAAATATATTATTGCTTCTTTTGTTGTTTTTCTTATATAAAGATTTTTTCTTATATCTTTTATAAAATTTTCAAAAGATGTTCCTGTAATTTTATCTAAAATTGTTTCCGGAGCACCATCAACAAATGTATTCAAGAATTTTTTATAATATTCTGTTTTTGTTTTTTCAATATCGATAAGATCTAATAATTGATAAGATAGATTGTACTGACCGCCACCATCCAAATCGCAATACAACCAATTGTAGTATTTTTGAAGAAAATCAAATATACTTATTGGTTCTGGTTCTCCTTCTGCAATTCTTTGTGTTTTTTCATAAACTACCCACAAAGGAATGTAACGACTAATATCAAAATTAGTACCACAATAAGTAGAATTTAAACTTATAGAATTTAAATTTGGATTAGTGGTTGATGCAAGTATATTTGAACTACCACCAATATTTGTTATTTGATTATTTTGGTTTGTGGTTATATTTAAATCTGAAAATTCACTTACAATAATTTCAGATAAAGCCTGAATTGCATGATTTATATTTTTAGGATTTGTATTAATTATCATGTCAGAGTAACCTCTGTCTGATATACATTTACTATGTTATTCAAAGAAGACACAAAATAGTTATTTTTAAAGGGTATAGTTAGCGTATATGGAGTAAGTGCAATATCAAATATTTCTATTGTTCCATTTTTAATATTGACGTTTCCATAATCTCCAGATATTTCAATTCCATCTGGGCTAAATGCTTTTATTGGAACAAATGTGGTTCTCGATGTCGATTGATTTACTTTTATTCTTAGAGTAGCAGATAGACCGCTTTTTAAAATAAATTCACTTGTTATATTATAATCATCTATTATATTTGCCTTTATTTCGTTTCCGAAATTAAATGAATATTCACCGTCTTCTGGTCTTATGGTTTCCTGAAAGAACAATTCAAAGGAATCTGAGTTGATGGTGACATCAGACAAATTTGTTTCTACTGAATTTTTAATATCTGTCGTGTTAATCGAAACATTAAATACGTTTCTATTTAAAAAATTAGTATCAACATATGTTTTCAGTTCTTCTAATTTTGAATCTCTGTCTTTAGAACTGGCAAATCTGTTTGAATAAATTGCAGAAAATCTCATAAACAAATCAAATTGTTTTGGTTCGACATATTCTGGTAATATTGTTATAACACATCTTTCTTTCAAAAAATCCAATATGTCTTGAATTGTTGTTTGCGATGTTCCAGGCCGCAAAGATACGAACACTCTACCATATCTTGGTGGATATATTTCTTCTCCACCAAATACAGTAAATTCTTCCAAACTTTGAACTTTTTGTGCTTCCAACAGCAATGCTTTAATGTCGTTTTTTGTTACTGCTCTTCCCTGTGCAGAGAACAATTTTGGAGCCAAATATTTAACAAGATCCAAAGATGGTTCATTTAAACCACCAGAAGATGCTTCAAGAAGATTTACTACTAAATTTACAAAATTAAAATTTGGATCTGTTATATTAAATATAAAAATACCATTTGCTTTATTTCCACTAGATGTTAAATATCTAATTTTTATAAAATCGCCACTCTCTAGAGACAGTCCCAATCTATTTTGAATTCCAAACTGAATAGCAAAACCATCGGTTAATCTTTCCACAAAGTATATTTTTTGATCTACTTCATATGGAGATCCAATATTGGATGATTGTCTCCATTCATAAAATGATGTTTCTCCGGATCTTTTTACTTCAATTTTCAACGTTGACAAATCAATTGTAGGATCAAGTATAAAATATTTTTGTTGATTTAAATTAATTAAAGTTTGAACGGCAATACCATCTCCACCATTGTCTAGGTAAACAAGTTCTTTTCCTTCAAAAATATCAAGGGTAACTGCTCCATCTGCGTCTACATTTGCATCGTCTAGTGTATAAAAAGTATAATTTACTCCATCGGATGTAGTAGCAGAAAATGATTGATGTTTGCCAATTACACTATCATCTATTCCGGTGAGTCTTACTTTGGCTCTTGAAGAAGTTGGTCCAGGAACAGTGTATCCTAATGGTTTAACTAGCGAAACTACAGAATCAATTCTTTGTGCTGAATCCAAAAACATTTCACTAGCAACCATATTTGAATAATATGCATAGTAGAATGTATTATATGCTAGCAGATTGATAAGAGTCTGCATCACAGAACCTTCAAATGCATAGTCTTTGATTACTGGTTGTTGTTTTAAATAACTTGTAAGATTGGACTTTATTGTTTCAAAGTCCAATGCTCCTAATTGTGGTTCTGAATTTGGATATGTCATTAACGAGTCCTCTCCATGCTTATTTCTATACTGTCTGTTCTATCTAGACTTTTTATATTGTAAATTATTTCTACTGTTACGGTTTTATTGTTGCTTTGTATCAATACGTCTGTTACTTCCACTCTGGGCTCATAGACTCCAATTATATTGCTCAAATGAACTTTATATTGAATCATTTGGGAATCTATTACGTTTTCAAATAACAAATCGTAAACATATCCGGTGAAACTCAAATCAAATGGTCTTTCTCCAACTCTAGTCAACACTATATTTTTTACAGAGTCCTTTATTGCCAATGAATCTTTTTTCAAGTTTATATCTCTAGTAAAGAAATTTTTACTTAGAAACATTGGTAGATCTGAGAAATTATTTGTTATTATTTGCATATGTAATATTTATTAGAGCATAAATGCCGTTTGTGGATTTCCACCAATATCTGGGGAAACTGGTAGTGTGTCTCTGGCCAAGGTTAATTCCATATATTGAACGGTTTCCTTATAAAAACCGTGATTTATTCCTATGACCAACCATTTACCAAATAAATTTTTATCTTTATTCAGGAACAAAGATCCAGATGGTCCCTCTTCTCTTGGATTTTCGTGGTAGACGTAGACCAAATCACCTATTTTAATGTTTGGATTTGTTGAAACAGATATTATTATTTGTTGAGAAGTTAATTGATTGATATATGCAGTTCTGTGAAGAGGCACATGTGGCGGAGTTCCCCAGAATGTAGCATAGGTTCTTGAATATTTTAGATATTCGTGGTATTTTTTGCCTATTTCTGGACAATTGCAACTACATGGATTGTTTGGGTCTATCCATATGCAACCAAGATAATCTTTGCCTAAATGTTTTTCAATTAGATCGCATTCTTTTATTTCATTATAAAGATTGTACAAATCCAAATATGTTGGTTCTGGTTCTGTTGGCATTTGATCTTGTGCCGGACAATTGCAATATGGATTATCCTCTGGACAATCAGATGTATCTGTTATTCCATTTGGATTTGCACATGTAAATTTATCGCAAACGCTGGTTGTTTTTGCAAAGACAACAAATTGTGCAGCAAAGTTTTGATCAAATATATCATAATTTGCTTCATCTACGGGTGGTGTTGTTAAACCATAATCCGTTTCGCCACTCAAATCATATTTCCATACATCATCAGTCACTAATCCCGGACGATACAGAGCATAATCCGCACTCAACCAATGTAATAAATCATTTTCGAAATAGCGTTTTAATTCTGGATAATTTTCTTGTATTGAATTTTCTGTGTGAATTTGAACCGATTCTGAACTTCCATCTTGATTTTTTCTTTTCATCAATTTTGTATTCAGATCATATTGATTCAATAATTCTACAGTATCATTTGTATAACTTAATTCGATCCAACGGGAGTCTGATCTATTATTCAACGAATTTGTTTGAGCATTTATATCAGAATACCACCAATATCCATAGTTGTTTTTGTTGGTAACACTTGAATAATCTAAAATTGGTCCTCTATATTCTCCCATGTAACCTGCATAACCCCTATCGTAACCATAAAAACTGTTAAATCCAAATGGATTGAGACTGCTATATGCCAATCCCAATGAAGGATTATATGTTTTTTGTTTCAAAAACAGATTTGAGGGTATATAGAAAGACCACCAAGATCTATGCGGTTTTATCTTTTTATGTGATGCAAGCAAGTAACCACTTCCAAGTGCTGTTTCTCTATATTCTTTGTCAACATTCATTGAAGAGAAGCCTGGATTTCTTGTATTCAGACCTCCTCTTTCCCAATAGTAAAAATCAAAAGCATAACCATCTTTTAGTTGGGGTATTGAGGTGTTTACATCTGTTGTGTAGTAAGGAGTTTCTACATTGAATCCTTTTTCTGGCCACAAATCCATACCAGCATCACTCAAATCAGATCCAAAATTTACAGGAGAGTATGTTTTCCACCAAGAATATGATCTTGCATCATTTCTGTTTTCTACTTTTGATTTCTTTACAGCAACATCAAAACCATAAGGATCCATTCCTATAATAGTTACATTATTTCTTATAGTTTGTCTGCCATTAGGACCAGCAGTTAATTGAACTAGATATGGCAAGAAATATTCAGATCCTGCATCTCGAACAAATCCGTTTGGAAAATCTGAAATTCTATCCAGACCAATTGGATTCAAGAATTCTATTCTAACATACGAACTTATTTCTTCTTTCTTTATATTTGGTGGTTTTTTATCAAAAATATTTTCTTCAAAAATATTAAAACCATTTACAAAATCGCTTTCAACTATAGGTTCCATGTAATTTAGATGTGTCAGGGAATAACCCAGATTTACTTTTTCTAAATTAATATCTTCTATTTCTTTTTCGTTTGCAATTAAATAAGCAGTTTGTTTTTGTTGGTCGTCTGGTAGCGGTAATAAATTTTCGCTTTGAAACGGTGGTGCATTTAACGGATTTGCATCTGAATATTCGTACCAATAATTTAGTGAACGCTTTGTTATGAATGCAGATTTACCATATCTACTATCATACCTTTGGTTGTAGTAGGGATGAACTTTAGCTGTTTCCCACCATGTTTTGTTATTTTCTGGTTGATATTGATTTGGATTTTTTGTTTCATCATTACCAAAGAAAATATTATACAACCACTCTCCTGCTGAAGCACCAGTTACTCCTAATTTAGATTTAGCAAGTATCTCGTACCTACTTCCCTTTATTTCTTTTCTTTTTATTGATTTAATGTTTTGCAACGAAAGAGGTTGTGCTAATTTTGTTTGTCTTCCCCCAGTAACTCCAGTAAATATACTAGAACCAATTTGCTTGGAGGCAAAGAATGCTTTTCTATTCCACCATTCTTTGTACAATTCTTTCCATTTAGGAATAAAGGTATTTTGTACTAGATTTTTCAAATACAAATAAATATCGCGTTCAAATTTTACAATTTGTAATTCTTGTTCGCCTATTCTTTTCTGTATCTCTATGACTATAGAATCAAAGCATAGTTCGTTAAAACAGTTTCCATCATCTAAGCATTGTCTTAAACTTCTTGCCGCTTCTTCATATTGTGATTGTATTCCATCAGGAACAGAATATGTGTCTGTTGATTGTGGTTGGTAATATATTCCTTCCAACAATCCTCTGGTCGAAATATTATATTGTTGTGGTTGTACAAAAAATACATCTTCTGTTGATTGGTCGATAGGATTGACAACAGATCCTACAGAATATGATTTAGTGATCAATTCATATGTTTCTAAATTTGCAATAACTTTTGCAAACCCAACCATATATCTTTCTTTTGAGCAACGCTTTACAAAATCTGGTATTGATTGCACTGGAGCATTTTTTAAACCTATAACTTCTCCGGCTTCATTGCGAATGTAATCTAATCCAAATGAGTAATTGTATTTTTTATATCCATAACCAGATGAAACTTGTCTATAAGGAAAAGGTGTTGAATCAAAACCCGGTAATTGAAATGTTGGTGGATTTGGTAAAAATGGATATTTCGATGGACCTTGCCAAGATGTGTAGTAACGAGCACCTTCCGATCCAGCATTTGAATATTGTGGAAGTCCTGTGTATTGTCCACTTTCATCTTTTTGCAAAGGAACAACATTTGCCGAAAAATGTGCATTTGCTGATGCAATATAATCATCTGCATTATTTACGAATGATTCTATTATTTCTATTCTTTTATTATAATAATCAATTGCTTGATCGTATAAAGCGATGCTCTGTTCCAACGAATATTTTATAAAGTTTGGAATTTCTTCTTTTATATTATAGAATTGACCTATAGTTTGATTATATGGTTCTTTGGTAAAATCATAAGAAAGAGTCAATCCATTTTGACTTCCAGAAATTGCTATATCATAGTTTACAGCATCGGTAAATGATCCAGCAGCAACCACTTTATAAGTTTGCTCCATGTCCGCAAATATTCCAGTTGGTCCATACAACAAATTAAATGTTATTCCGGATGTTTCCTTGAAATCATTTAACAGTTTAATATCCGCTGTTCCACCATAATTTGCATTTCCCATGCAACAAACGGCACAACGATAAACTTCCCATTGTCTTTTTATATCTTTTTTATGAGAGAACTCTTCTCTTTTTGCTCGAAGTGGTTCTCTTATTTTTGTATGAATATCGTGAAACTTTTGAATATCTAAATCACATATATCAAATTGTGGTTGCCATGTTACATTCGACCATCTAGAATCAGCAGTTCTTCCGATGTAGTCCCACCAAACTATAGCATGATGATCTGGTGTATCTCCGAATCCCCTGTCTGCGGAATTATCATACCAGTAGTGAAATGGAGTGTTGTACTTATCGTTATTTGCATAAGAATGCACATCTCCATATACTCTGTTTATTGAACTATAATGTCCATTTTGTTTGGCGGCGGTATTTACAGTTTTTGGTACTAACTTATTTTTTTCTACTCTGAGAACTTTATCAAAGTCTCGGTGGTAATCATAGTCGATAATACTATATGTGAATCCATTATTAGAACTTAAAAAGTCTGAATAGGGATTTTTAAAATTTGGTTCTACTCTTTTGTAATAACTTGTGAGTGTTTTATCTTTCAATAAACTCATAGAGTTGTATTGATTGATGACATTTATTGTTCTTATTTTTCTTGGATCTCTAGCGTCGTCCGTATTCAGTACAAAATATTCTAAAGAATCTATTGATTTGTCTTTTTGTTCTTTTAATAATTTTTCTATTGATTTAAAATGCCAACCATCCAAATCTTGCCACAAAAAGAAATTCGGAGCGTATGCGTTTTCTTTTCCTATTGCATAAGAAGTGACATAATTCAATAAGTGAGTTATGCTAAACTGACCTCGTTCGATACCAGTTGGTATTGATATTTCGTCTTTCTTTATCCAAACACCGTTTTGTGTTGTTTCTACTTCTATTGGTTTTAAATTATACTTATCAGAAATTTCATTAATTAAACCCTTTAGATTTGAATTGTTCTTTTCGGTAGAAATCAAACCAACAAAGTCTTTATCTTTAAGAAAATTTTCTTTGAACTCAAAATTAAATACTGGTTCTGATAAAAATTC
>Ga0181343_1000230_pt1 | contig 26802 bp, 58 predicted proteins | sample Su13VDMLBSD_FD_130110 | JGI IMG/M metagenome (GOLD analysis project Ga0181343, IMG submission 130110) | Freshwater viral communities from Lake Michigan, USA - Su13.VD.MLB.S.D | ecosystem: Environmental > Aquatic > Freshwater > Lake | place: USA: Michigan | collected 2013-07-15
CCCTCACACAGGACGGTCCACCACTGGTACTTCTCATCTCCCCACGTGTTGCATCGATCAGATTCCTTGATGATGACACCGACGAGAGGAGTCCCCTTCCAGAATCCCTGTTTTCCCCGCACCAAATCACCCGGTTTCATATCTCCCTCATTTCGTACTCAAATATCTCCATCCTCTCTCCGCCCTCCAACAGGACGCTGTACATCCTGTCGGATCCCCTCCCAGACCTCTTGGTCCCAGGTGTCAGGATGATCCCGATGGACTGAGGCTTGAAGGAGTTGAAGGCATCGTAGAACTTCACCAGAGTTCCGACCTGAAATTCCTTCTTTGTCACAGCTCGTCACTCCTCGGTGTCACAGTTTGACACAGTACCTCGATGCACTTCTGTTCCTCTTCGGAATTCACGAAGGCGAATGTGAGGTCGGACCCGAGGAGGATGTTCATCCTCTTGTAGGAATAGGTTCCGAACGAGCGGAGTTCCTCGAAACCCATGAAGATCCCAATGGTTTCATACTCGCCGTTGATCCATAGGTCCTTCGTGTGGATCAGGTCGCCGATGTTCGGTGTCATCTTCATACCTCAAGATCGATGGAGATAGATTTCACCACGGCCTGAAGCACCTCACTGTGCCTCTTGTGGAACACCACATTTTTTTGTGAGAATTTGGACCATAGAACCCTGACCGCATTTTTCGTGAATACTTCTACCACCAATCCGTGGGAATCGGGGTCATACCGGTGGGTCACGATGGAACCCAACCTCATCTCTGAGGAGGTGTGGAGGTTGTGGGGATCCTCGATGGTAGTCAGCATGGCCATGGTTTCATTGTATCAAGGGCGTAGGAAGGTTTTCACAGGACCCGTAAAAAGATGGAAGAGGTGGTAAAAGTTCCTTCATGGGGGACGAGCAGGTGGACAGTGGAGTTTTTGGGGCTTTCGTATTCGATGTGTGTGATTAGAAAGATGGGATCCGGGCCGGGGATCAGGAAGCTGGACCCTCTCCATGTGACCATGTCGCCGATCTTGAGTTCTTGGATGTTCATTGTCGCACCATGTCCAGTTGGTAGTCTTCGAACCAGACGTATCGTTCGTGGATGAGGATCCGATTGTATTTCTCACGTCGATCCACCACGATTCCTAATCCTGGCATGACCCACATAGCCTTGTGATAACCACACTCGTTTGGGATCGTGTCGTACCCTTTGGACATCTCGTTCCCGGCGGGTGAACGGTGTGAGGGATGGCGATGGATGATCACCAGTGAACCTAGCCGAGGTAATTCGGACATCGACTTGTAAAGTGTAAACAGTAAATTTTCTTATTTGCACTTCTTTTCATATTTATGTTCGAGGAGGTCTTTCAATGGTCAAAGGTCGACGATCGAAGATCTCTTCTGTTACATATGAAAATCTGAGAAACTCGTGGTGGGACATCAACGAAGCCTATTCGTGGTGCATCTTCGAAGACGTGCGGGACTGGCTTACGAGAAGTGCTTTCGAGCGCCTCTTGAATCAATGTGGTTGGACTGTACAGATGTGGAACGAAGAGATCCGCAGGAGAAAGTGAATCTGTAAAAGCAGAAGTATTCGCCTAATTAAGCGCATGCATCTGTATGAGAGAATATGTCGGAGGCTTCTAAAAGAGGCTTCTTTGGATTCGTTGGACACATCCCGACTCGCAGCTGCCGTGGAAGACGAAGGATCCAATCACAAGCTGGCCGTCGTTTACGACGTAGAGAAGCTGAGACGTGCCTTAGAGACAGGTACTCTAGAATTCAATGGTCGAGATCCGTATGTCATTGGATTCGTACAGATCAAACAGCCCAGGGGCGCTCCATGTAGAGGTGCGTGGCAGGTGAAAGGGATATCAGGACCGGGAAAGATCGTCTACAGCCTCGCGTATGCATTGTCGCCCACCGGTCTCATAGTGCCAGATCGATCCGATGTGTCTGATCAAGCTTCTTCTGCCTGGAAGAAATACTCAGTTTCTGCCGCCAAGAGAGGTGACATGCTTCCCCTCGACGACGCGGACCATCCGAAGAAAGGAACAGATGTCTTCCATGACAAACACCACACGGATGATCCACAGGACGACTGTTTCTCGTCACACGAGGAACCTCACCTCAATGCTGCGTATAGGGGCCCCGGAGGGGAGAGCGCTCTTCTCGACAGGCTCTACGGTGCTCATCTTGAAGCGATGAAGAACCTGTCTGCGGAATCTGGCATGAAGAAAGATGAGATAGAGTCCGGCATCATCGACGCAGGATACTCTCACTTCGACTTCGCCATGGGGGTACTGAGTCAGACAGATTAGCGATACTTAAAGACAATGACTTTCAATGTCAAGAACAACCCCTTGAAACCTGGCGGCAGGATTGTCACTCTGGGATCTGGTGGAGGGCTAAAAACAAAATTCGCGACGAGTGCAGCGTCCATCGTCACTTCTGGTCTCGTCATGCACCTCGATGCTGGCAACCCTGCGTCCTATCCGGGAAGCGGCACGACTTGGACTGACCTAACGGGAAATAGCAACAATGCCTCGTTATACGGCGGTTGGTCCTACGACTCTGCCAACGGAGGTAGAATCATCTTTGACGGCGTGAACGGTTATGCCCCCCTGTACTCAGCTAGAACGGGTTTTCCTTTCGGCTCTTCTCCCGGCAGCATCTCTGGGTGGGGGAAAGACAGACACCCTCTCCGGGGTACATTGGATTTTCGCTTACGGTAACCCATCAAATAGCCTTGCCCGTTTCGTCGGCATCGTCAACGATACCTACTACATCGGAGGTTACAACGATGACCTCACGGCATCCGGGGTGGTCGCCGACACCTGGTTCAACATCTGCGGGACTTACGACGGTACTAACGCCCGGCTTTACGTCAACGGATCGTTGCTGGCCGGTCCAACAGCCAAGTCCTGGAACACGATCGACAGTTACGCAAACGTTGGAGCCCAGACCGGTGGAGGTGACTGGTGGGACGGCAGCGTCGCCCAGGTACTGGTCTACAATATGGTGTTGTCTGACGGAGAGGTCTTACAGAACTTCAATGCCTTGAAGGGACGATTCGGACTCTGAGCGACAAGACCTCACCTCTTGTGTGTCGTCTTCTCGTGACGCGTCACGGTGGTGAGCGCCTTGAGTACCTCGGCGCGTCCTACCACAGGAACGGCGTCGATGATCGCCTCGATCACGTGCGCGAGCTCCTTCGGGCTGCCGATCCCCGCGAGCGCATCCATCACACCCGGTGCGTCGTGCATCATCTTGAGGACGTGCGCGCCTGCCACGGTCTTCTCGTGCTTCCCGCCCACGTTCTTCAGGTCTTCGTTCATCGCGGCCCGGATGAAGCGTCTAAGCTGTTTCACGTCTTCCGACACGTCGGTCACCGACGTCCCAGGGCGTCAAGTCCCTCTGCGGTGGCGGTCCATCCTTTGGCTCCCAGGTCCCACCTGACGTAGCCCATCTTCTTCAGCACCTCAGCGGCCGCCGCCTCGGCGGGCTTCAAAGCGGCCGCAGGGAGGGGACGGAGGCGGGCGATCTTGGAGAGGAGCGTCATGTCGGGTCCTCCTGCGGCGAGGGCGACCTCCTCCGCGATGATGGTCCTGAGCTGTTGCAGTGTGATCTTCATGACGGTTAAATATGCCGAAAGACGAGAAGATGCAATTGCGTCACTTTTCTTTGTAATACTTGCGAAACTCGGAGGTGAAGTACTTGGTGCTGGCTCGCTTCAACATGCCACCGAGCATCTCATCGACCACGCTGTAATCCGAATCCGTGTACGACGCCCCGTGACTATTGAGGACTTTCATCAACTTCGCGGCGGTGGCATCGTGGGCCTTCATCATCGGACCCGGATCCACGGGAGGACCTTCATAGGCCACATCGAGAACAGGGTCGGGCCCGCCTTTCGCTGTGGGGACCTGCATGCTACAATCGTCATTTGGGTCCGGGGTCTTGGGATCCTTTACGTCGTCTAGCGGAAATCCCCGCATCTTGCCAGATGATTTTGTCCATGCATCACGAGCTCGTTTCGATGAGAACGCCCTGTCAGGCATCAATCTTCCGTTGGGGGTCAGATAATATCCCAGCCCGTAGAGCGTCCTTCCGTGACCGATCCCCGCAATCGATGAGACCTCCCAGGCGCCGTTGCACGGTTCGTCCGGTCGATGAAAGGCTGCATACCCTTTGACGATGCCCTCTGGAAGTTCGTATCTATCGGACCAATCGAGCGAGAGGAGCTCATCAGGTGAATACAACAGGACCTTGACGGCGGAAGAGGAGTTACTCCACGTGTAGAGGGCCATTTGATCTCCGCTTACGACCTCCCGAATAATCTGTCGTAAATCTCCCAATCGTATCTTCATTGTCTTACTTATGAAGTTATCAGAGATAATTTCTGAATCATTCCGCGAGGTGGGAAATTTCAAGACCTGCCTTGATTCTTTTCCCTCTCACGTACAGCCGTGATCAAGTCGTGTGCGACTCCGACGAGCTTCGATCGATACAGCTCGACTGGTGGGTCTTTGGTCCAATACGGGACGGTCGGAGGTCTCTTTTCGGCGCCTCCGTACTTCTCGATGCAATAGGCTGCCTCTGGTGTCAGGTCGACCTCGACCGGAGGAGCATATTTCCATTCCACGACGGGGTTTCTAGCGCACAGGTCGTCTCCGTCGTCGAGAGAGACCACAACTGCCCAGCGCCCTGGTGGGCTGCTTCCTCCCACGCACTGTCGAACGAACGATTCCACCCATTCTACGGACGTGCCGAGATGACCTGCCGCCTTGCCAATCCACGTCTCGGGAGGAGGAACCCAGAAGGTATCGTATCCGTCCACTCCTCGGGACTTCACCTCTCCCCACCACAGGACGCACATCGCAGGCGAGAACGTCTTCTTGTCCCAGTCTGCCCACCTGACGTCCGTGGAAACCCTGCAAGAATCCCGCCCGCCGCTGCCCTTCGAGGAGACCCATTCACACGCTTCACGAATGACGTTGAATCTATCCACCATGTCGTGGAGCCATTGTAACACGAGCACTCGAGGAATTTCACAGCACGCAGGGATAACCGTCCCAGCAGACTCCGTATGCCTGACCGTTGATCTCGGGATTGCCGAGCACCTCGACGCAGGAGAACCCGTTGGGACAATCGCTGTACCCCAGTCGACACCATGCCATGCAGCACGAATTCACGCCGTCGTTGACGCAGTCCAACCCGGGAAGGCACTGTGAAAAATCCACGCACAGGTCGAACATGTTTCCGACGCCGCTCGGCGCGCAGACGGGATCGGAGTTGGCTTGAGGTATGCACTGCTTCCCGGGGCCGCACACCGCACCGGGACTCATAGGATCACACGTGAAGTTTCCTCCACCTGTGGCCGCCGCGGCGGTCACGCCCGACGTCGTCTGGTCTCCGCAAACGCAGTCGCTGAATCCCATGCCGTCCTGGTTGCACGACTGGGCACCCACGCATGCCCCCGGGCCGTTGCAGAGCTGCGTGGAGCCTGGGACGCACAGCATGCCGGCCGCGGACGACGACTGTTGCGTCGAAGACGTGGACGAGCTCGTGTTCGATGTGACGCCCACGGCGACCGTCGTCGAGCCGGCCGACTGCAGCGTCGCGCCGCCGTCTCCCGAATCTTCACCCGTGAGTCCTCGGGCGCATGAAAATAGAAAGAAGCAAAAAGGTATTTTCTTCATCGTGTGTCTCCTCAGTCAACCTCAGTGTCGTCTATCAGTCGTCGACAGAGCGCCGCGGACCCGAAGCGATGTCCTTGCAGCATCGAAAGCCCTGTTGATAGAAGGCGTGTCCCGGTCCGTGGCTTCGAGTGGAAGTCCGGCACCGCGTCCGGACCGGTCCCCAGTAACCGCCCTTCAAGATCGACGGATGAGTCCCGCCCCGTGTGGATACCGTCCACTCTTCCACCGAGCCGTTCATGTCCTCCACGCCCCACGACGAAGCGCACGACGGCGACGAGCCGCTTCTCTTTCCCTGCCACAGTCGACCCAGCTCGGCAGAACACCGCTCGGATCCTCTGGCGGCGAGGGCGGAGGAGGAGTATTTGCGCCATGGCGCGTCGAGGCCGCACTCTGAGGACCGCCTCTCGTACCCGTACGGGAAAGGCGTGGCATCCTCACCCTCGCAGGCGAAGGTCCACTCGTCCTCCGTGCAGAGCCGCTTCCCGACCCGCGAGCAGAGGTCCCGGGCCTCGGGCCACGTCACCATCACCCAAGGATAGGCTCCGCTCTTGTTGGGCCACTCGTAGCGGTCGACGCAGAACGACATGGCCCGGCGGGGATAGGAGTCGCGGAGGGCGGCCCAGCGGCCCGGGTCGAAGGAGAGGCAACGCTCGGGGTAGGTCCTGTCGATCCACACGGAGCAGGCGGAACGTTGGGCGGCCTCGGCGGAGTCGGCCCTCCAACCCTGCATCCCTCCGTCGTCCACCATCGCCCCTTCCACGTGCACCATGCCGGCGGGACAGGCTCCCGATCCCTCCTCCGGGGGAGACAACAACACAGGAACGGCCTCGTTCGTCCAGTGGACTCCGTGGATCCACCCGGGCGGAGGAGAGGAACTGACGTCGAACGGCAGGGGCGTCACGAGACCAAATGTACGCGGCGGGGAGGAGAGTTAAAGGAGAGACGACGTCACCACCTGACCCGGAGGCCCACCTCGCATCCGGTCGGCTCGATCGGGACGGGGACGTCAGGGGGAGACGTCAGCAGGACTCTCACGCGGAGCTCCACAGGACTGCGCCACCCCTCGGTCCTCCGCCTCTCGGTCACTAGGGGCACGCCCAGCTCCACGGAGTCGTCTCGTATGCCGCCCACCTTGAGGGCGAGGGGACCTTGAGGCGGATCGCCCGGGGCGAGGAGGGAAGAGCATCCCGAGGCGAGAAAGAGGGAGAGGGAGAGGGAGACGAAGGCGGACCGCACCGCGTAACTATGCGGGACCTCGGGGCGGAGACGAGACAAAATGGAGAGGGAGGGAGAGAGACTCGGCGAGGCGTGGAGAGAGCGCAGAGGGCACGAGGGTAGAGAGGGGGAGCGTAGGGGGAAGACGCGGAGCCACACGACACCTCCAGGCACACACCGGCGGCGCAGCCTCAAAACCCGGTGAAGACCAGCTTCACACCCAGCCTCCCTCACGCCACGCGTGGACACGTGTATACGCACGGCGACCCGTGGCACGTATACACGGCCCGTGAACGACGGGGACGCATCCGGACTCCGCAGAGCCTCTCAGAGGGGGAGAGGGAAGCCGCTTGTAGACCCCGGGGCCGAGGTGTCGAGGAGCTCCAGGCCGCGGTCAGACCGTGACCCAGCGCGGAGGAGAGTGGAAGGCGGGACAGGGGAGGGAGCGAGGGGGAGAGACGCTCGGCGGAGGGGCGGACTGCGGCACGGGACCTCGGCGCGGGTCATCGGGTGCTGTCTGACGCGTGGGACGCGTTGCCTCACGTGTGGGCCTGCCTTAGCCCAATGGAAAATGCACAAAATCGCAAGTGACCTCGTGCAAACTCCGACCCCGCGTGGTATAACCGAGCCATGGACGCAACCACCGCAGCCGCCCTCACCGCCCTCCTCGACTCCAACCTCACCGCGTGCTACCGCACCCTCGAGCGCAAGGCCTACCGGGCCGGTTTGCTCCGCGGTACCGGGGACTCCGCCGTGTACGCCCGCCTCATCGAGGCCCGTCCCCTCTGCAACATGGACGCCTGCGACGACACCTGCCCCTACTCGGGCCGGTGCGAAGGCTGAGCCTCCCCTCTCCCTCCCTCTCCCCCTCTCTACCAAAGGAGCCTCCCGTGAACAAGACCCTCTCCCCCGGCCGCTACCTCGTCGACGCACCCTACATGGACCCCCGTGCAGCCGGACCTGCCGGCTCCCCTCGTGGGCGGTGGCACTTCCACGTGTCCGTGGCCACCGACGGGAGTGGGGTGTGGAAGAACCTCGACGGTACCGTGGTGTACACCTTCGTCGCTGGAGAGGCGGTGGAGTTCCTCGAGGGCTGCGTCGCTGAGGGCAAGGCGGTGCACCGCCTCAGCTGAGCTCCTCTCCCCTCTCCCTCTCGGGGTCCGGCCTCTCGGTCGGGCCCTTTTTTCTTTTCCTCTCCGCCCTCCCCGGCGCTAGGAGCAGTCGATTTGGGCTCGAAGCTGCCCTGCGTGTCGCCGTGCTGCTTTCCCCTCCCCGGGAGTCACGTCGAGCTCATCTCGTCCGGCGCTCGGAGCAGTCGAGTCTGCCCTCCCCCGGGAGAGAGTTGACTCCACGTGTCACCGTGTTGGGCTGAGGTATGACGCCCAGATCCACGCGGTCTCTCCCCGGGGCGTGAGGACCTCCACCGTGGGTCCGTGACTCCCCATCGGTCCCGTCACGGTCAGCACCACGAGGAGCTCCCCTCTCCACGCCCCGACCAGCCGCCCGTGAGGCCTGTCGTTCGGGTCGAGCCGAGAGGGCCGCATCCTCGCGTCGGTCGTGAGGGTGACGGGGTCTCCTGCTCTGGGCGCGTGATACTTATGTTCCATGAAGATCGTCGATGAAGCAATGAGGAAGTACTTCGAGTCGCTCCTCGTCTACAGGGTGGCGTCTCTCGTCTCCTCCCTCGCCGCGCTCCAGGTGAGGCTCTTGGGGGAGAGGGACACGATGGACGCCGCGCGGATGGACGCTGAGCTGGACAGGCTGTTGGACATGCAGAAGGTCCTCGACCGCAAGTTGTAAAAACTTGTATTTCCTCCCGTCACGCCACCCCCTGAATTGTCATTTCGAAAATACAAGTGGTAGGGTGGCGTGACCGCACCGATTACAGTGTTTTACAAGTCAGTCACTTCTTCTTGGCTTTCTTGGCGGCCGACTTCACCGCAGACGCCGCACGCTTCGCGGCCTTCTCCGCGCGGACCTCCTCCTTGGGACGGTTCTTGCTCCCCGGGGGACGACCTCGGCCACGCTTCTTCTCCGGAGGTGTCGACGCCGCGACGGGTGCCTCCACCGGTGCCTTGCGCGGTCGACCACGCTTCTTCTTGGTGGCCACCACCACGCCCATCGCGAGCTTGTACACGTAGCCGTGGGCCGAGCCGTGGCGGAAGTTGTCGCGCGCGAACTGGCACAGCGACTCGTCGTACAGCTTCATCGTGCCCGTGCCCTCGTCCAGCTCCAGGACGCGGTAGGTGCGGGTGTCGAGGTAGGGTCGACCCGCCAGGACCGATGCGTAGCGCTCGATCACGATCTTGTCTCCCGCCTTGAAGACGGGCTTCCCCCTCTCCAGCGCGTCGGGCAGGCGCGAGATGTCGGGCTTGTTGACCGCCGCAGGCTTACCCATGAGGCGCTCCATCTGGGACGCCGACACGGACTCCGAGTGGCTGTCCACGTCGATCTCGGGCGGAGCCTCGGGTTGCTCCTCGGTCTCCTCCCCTTCGGCCTCCACCTCGAGGTCCTCCTCAGGCTGCGGGGGCGTGGGCTCGGCGGTCTTCTTGGTTCGTGCCATGGGAGTATCCTATCAGGCTTCTGGGGTGGATTGCACGGGAGGGCGCTCGTGGACGGCGGATCAGGCCTCGCCGCCGAAGGAGCCCTTCTCGTAGAGGCCCGACTTGCCGATGCCGAGCACGTAGGAGCGACCCGAGCAGCCGAAGCGGTTCTTGGTCACCTCGAAGATGCGCTCCCCGTAGGTCTCGCTCTTCTTCTGCATGTCGATGTAGAGCTGGCCGCGGACGTCGACCGCGTGGAGGATGCCGTTCTTGCCCACGAACTCGCCGTCCTTGTTCACCTGGCCGATGAAGGCGACGATGCCGTAGGTGGACTTGGCCCAGTCGGTGAGTGCCTCCACCACGCGGAGCGCGGTCATGGAGTTGGTGCCGTCCTTCCACTTGCCGTCGTCCAGCGTCTGGAGCGAGTCCTGGAGGATGAACACCTGCTTGCCGGGGTTCGCCTTGCGGAGCTTGTCCGCGTGGGCGAGGAGGTCGTCCACCAGCGTGTCCTGACCCACGAAGAAGCCGCTGCGGAGGCCGAGCCGCTCCACCACCATCTTCACCTGGTAGAGGGACTCCTCACCCGTGTTGTAGAGGCAGACGTGACCCGCCTTCGTGATGGCGTCCGCGAGCTGGAGGAGCATCGTGGTCTTGCCCGCACCGGGGGTGCCCGTGAGCATCATCACCTGCGAGGGCACGAAGCCTTCCCCGCCGATCGCGTCGTCGAACCACGAGATGCCCACCTTCTTGCGGTCGCGCAGTGCCTTGGGCACCTCGATCTCGAGGATGTTGGTGCCGGTCTTGAGGCCCTTGATGCCGACGTTCAGGTTCATCTTGCTCATTCGGAGACTCCTGTCAGGGGTGGAGGGAACTAAGCCAGTCTATCAGGTCCCGCTGCGGCTTTGCACTGGAACTGTGAAAATCTTCACGACGTGGCGCGCGTAATCGAAAGGCCTGTCCACCGAGGCGTACGTCAACGTGCCGACCGGCGCCTCGGACTCAAGCACTCGCCTGAGTCGCAGCAGGCCCAAGCCGGTCTTCCGCACGTAGACCTCCCCGGGCGGTGCGTCTACGCGAGTGAAGCCGCACGACTCGGCCTCGGCGCCGCCCGTCTCACAGCCGCGTTCGTCCGTCGTCCACTCGAGGCGATCGCCGTCGACCAGCACGACGTCGGGCGGCCCCATCATCGGGAGGCTCCCGGCAGGGTTCCGCCGTTCAGCCACGAGTCTATCTGACGCCGCGCGACGGCCTCAAAGCCCTTGGGACTGCAGGCCTTGCACAGGAACATGACGGACTCGCCGTGGTGGAAATGCTCCACACCCACGCCGCGGCGCTTGCAGTCGTTGCAGTGGCTCGTGTCGATGGTCTGAGACTCGCTCATGTTTTGGCCTCGGGATCAGAGGAGGAAGAAGGTGTAAGTGAGGACGTAGAACACGACCGCGCCGATGGCCCCCTGGAGGAGGATCACCGCGATCTGCTTGGCTTCGTTGAAGTCCATGGTTGCAGTATACCCCGCCCCCTCGGGCCTTTGCACTGGCGGCGGGTTGAAAGTGACATTCAACAGGGGGTGCTGTTCTATCCGCCCGGCCCCGCGCGCGTACGGGGAGGCCCGGTACCCTCCCGGTGACATTCTGGCAGCTTTTCGGACCGTCCAGGTAGGTCAACATGGCCCCAAGGGCAAGCCCATTCCAGGGTCAACGTCGTGACAATTACAACGGGAGTGTAAAGTTTCAATGCGGTTGAAATGGTTGGACTTTTTGTTGAAAGTAACTTTCAACACATTTCCAGTGCAAAGCCCGGGGAGCTCGGGGTATACTACAACCATGGCGATCATCAAGACCAGCTACAAGGCCAACGCCCCCGAGGCCCTTCTCCGCGGCCGGGTCATCAAGGTCGAGAAGACCACCGAGAACCGTAACTGGTCGGACACGATGGACTACTCCGACTATCGCAGCACCCAGTGCACCTGGGCCCTGGTCTACCTCGGGACCCACGGCGTGGCTCCCCGCAGCTGGAACGGTCGGGTGATCGCCCACATCACGGATCCGTCCTGGGAGACGCCCAGGGATTTGACGGTCGGCGAGCGGTTCGCCTGGCTGGACTGCACCAACCTCTTCTCCGACCGCTGCGGCTACACGATCACGCCCGAGGTCGACAACGTGGGCGACCTGCTCCTTGCCGGCGGCATCACCCCCGAGGGCGACATCTACGACCAGCTCGCCGCCTGGGAGGCCCACCACAGGGCCGCCGTCGAAGCCCGGGCTGCGGAGCATGCCAAGAAGGAGGCGGAGTACGCCGCTGCACAGAAGCTGCAGGCCGACAAGGCGGCGGCTCGTCAGGCCAAGAAGGAGGCCAAGGAGGCGATCCTCAAGGCCGAGGCCGAGAAGTTCCTTGCTCGGATCCCCGCCAAGGGCACCCAGGTCACGGTCGACGGGTTCACCGGCAAGGTGTTCTGGGTCGGCGTGTCGAAGTACTACGGCAAGTTCAACGCCCGCGCCGGCGTGAAGGACGCCAAGGGCAACGTCGTTTGGGTGGAGGCCGCCAAGTTCTGATGAAGCGAATCAAGATCGGATCGTTCGTGATCCTGCCCAATGGCCGCGTGGGTCTCTGGACCTCCACGTCCGAGGGCGTCGCCCTGGTGATGAGCGGAGAGGACAAGTTCTTCGCGCGTGTCGAGGAGCTCGTCCCCGCTTTCGACATCTAACTAGTTGATCTCGTTACACAATGTAACTAAGTGCACGTTCCAGTGCAAAGCTCGACCGGGTCTAGTTATATTGGTCTCATAGGAAGGAGACGCGGTCATGAAGAATAGGAGCAAGCTCAACAACCTCAGCGCCCTCATCAGCGAAGTCGAGGCCCTTGACGGCAAGAGCTCGCAGGCTCCCTCGGTTCCCGTCCTCGGTGCGGTCTTCATCGACATGGCCAAGCTGAAGTGGATCAAGGTCATCCAGGTCCGGCCGAACAGCGGCTACGTCTACCTGGCCGTCGGCCCGCACGGCGGATGCGACGTCAGCATGGGCGCCGCGGACGTCAAGGAGTCGCTCATCGACCGAGTCGGCGACGACCTCCTCTACTTCCCTCCCGGCCGAGAGGCCAATGCCGCCAAGGCACTCATCAGCCGCCTGAGCAAGGCCGCTGGTGGCTTCTGAGATCTCGCACGAGTCCAGTGCAAAGTCACCCCTGAACAGGATAGGATGGACAACATGAAGACCACGAAGAAGTCGTTCGCAGCTCCCTCTGCCAAGCCTGTCGACGTCGAGTACCGCATCAAGCGACTCAACCAGACGCTTGAGGAGGCGGCCATGTTCCTCTTCGCGATCGACCCCTCGGTGTTCCCGGAGCAGTTCGAGGAGGTACAGAACGCCCTCCGCGCGGTGCGGAACGCGGCAGGGGTCCTCAAGGCACCTGCGAAGAAGGCCCGCGGCAAGAAGGACGCCGAGCCTAAGGCGGAGGTCGTCTGATGTTCGGACCCGACCCCAAGAAGCAGGTGGAGCTCAAGTTCCGCGAGCTGTTCGGCAAGGCCCACAAGGTGGAAGTCCGCGGCGTGCGGGTCACCGCCGTCGACGGCCGTCGAGTCGACAGCTTCATGACGCAGATTATCGTCGATGAAACGATGGTCGCGACCGCGTCGCACCGCGACTGGCGCAAGGCCTACAAGCTCCTCAAGCTTGAGGTGGAGAAACTCTTCGCCGACGGAGTCATTTTCACGTAGACAGTGCAAATGTCTCGACCGTCAGGATATACTAGCTTGGCAACCTCTCACCAGGAGACTTTCGAATGACGACCATGTCCATCAAGACCTTCCTCAACGTGGCCTCCGTCCTCCCGGGCGACACCTCGGTGCTCCTCCGCGGGCCACACGGCATCGGCAAGAGCCAGGTGGTCCGCCAGGTGGCGAAGGGCTTCGGACTCGCGGTGACCGACCGCCGCCTCTCGCAGATGACCGAGGGCGACATGGTCGGCCTCCCCTCCACGGACGGCGAGGTGACGCGCTTCAACCCGCCGGACTGGTTCAAGGCCGCGTGCGACAAGCCCGTGTGTCTCTTCCTCGACGAGATCAACCGCGCCACGCCCGAGGTGATGCAGGCCGCCTTCCAGATCGTGCTCGATCGCGAGCTCAACGGCTGGCGCCTCCACGCGGGCACCCGCGTCTTCGCGGCCGTCAACGCCTCGGCGGCCTACACGGTGAACGAGATGGACCCTGCGCTGCTCGACCGCTTCTGGACGATCGACCTCACCCCGACGGTGGAGGACTGGGTGTCCTGGGCTCGGGACGGCCACGTCCACGACACGGTGGTGGACTTCATCGCCTCCAACGAGAAGTGGCTCGATGCCCCCAAGGACGCGGAACCCGGCAAGGTGTCGCCTTCGCGTCGTAGCTGGGAGCGCCTCAGCAAGGCCCTCGTCACGGCGGGCGTGGCCGACAATCACAACGAAGCCCTCTTCTACCCGATGTGCCTCGGTTACGTCGGCACGGAGGCCACCATCGCGTTCCACTCCTTCGCTAAGACGATCGACAACCAGGTCACCGGTGAGGAGGTCCTCAAGGACTACAGCAAGGTGAAGAAGAAGGTGGCCAAGCTCGGTCAGGAGAAGCAGAACATCCTCATCGAGAAGGTGGCAGACTTCGTCACGAAGAACGTGAAGTCGATCGACGACAAGCAGGGACCCAACCTCCGCGACTTCATGAAGGACCTCCCCGGAGAGCTCCGCATCTCGGCCTGGTCCAAGCTCACGGCCGGCGGCGTGGAGAACCTGGAGCTTGCGAAGAGCGTCCACAAGTGGTGCGTCGAGTCTGTCCTCGATGTGTTCGGGGTATCGGCCGACGCGGCGGTGAAGGCCCTCTCGACCACCGGAGGAGCGAAGACGAAGGCGAAGAAGTGAGGGAGGCAGGCCTTGGCGGAGTTCGACAAGGACCTCTGGCGGAAGCGGTCGTGGGGGCGGTTCTGCCGCGCCACGGCCACCAAGCCGGAGTCTTCCCAACGGATTCGAGACGCCGCCTGGGTCGCCGACCTCAAGGCCATCGACGACCTCGAGGCCCTGGTGACATGGTGCACCACGCGGTGCATCAAGGTGGTCTTCGCGAAGAAGGCTCTAGGGTCCTACGCGACGGCGGACAAGGTGATAACCATCTCCTCCAGACTCAAGCCTCTCAATCAGTCTGTGGTGCTTCTGCATGAGTGCGGTCACCACCTCTGCGGCGGTGCCGACCACCACGATAGGTTCAGCATGGGCTATCCTCAGGCAACCGAACCCTCGGTGCGGAGGACTTTCCACCACAGGGTGTCCTGCCTCGAGGAGGAGATCGAGGCGTGGCACCGCGGCTGGAAGCTCGCAGTGCGTCTCGGGCTCAACGTGTCTCGCGACGACTTCGACGCGGTGCGCCTCGACTGCCTCCGCTCTTACATCAAGTGGACCCTCAAACCATCAGAGATGGAGGCATGAAGTGGACGAACTCTACAAGGTACTGAGCACTTCCCTGTACCTCAACCTCGGCATCGTGCCGATCGAGCCAGGTTGCTCTGCTCACGACTTCGAGAGGATCCTCGCAGGCCTCCCACCGGCCGAGGCCCGAAAGATGAAGCGGAAGTTCAGGAAGCTGTGGCGACAGTTCGCGAAGAACCCGCTCAAGGGGACGTCGAGCACGTACACGGAGCAGCTCGGCCTCGGAAAGGAGAAACCCACGAGGAAGCACCGCAAGATGCGGAAGTACGAGGTTTCACGGAGGGTCTCCGCCGAGGTCAGAAAAAATCTGCAAGAAATCAAGGAAGTCACCAAAAGGGAAGAGACATGAATACTTTATTGTCATCCAAGTCTCTCTAGATTTCCCCCACTGTGGACTGGTGATGTGGGGGCGCCATGGGATCGGAAGCCGCGTGCCACAACGTGTGATCTCGTTTATGTGAAGGTGAAAGGTCCCGCGTTTCCCGGGTCCCAGTAACCACCTTCTTCCAAGGATTCCAAGACATGGTCCTCAAGACGCTGACAGAGTCGCTCATCCGAATCGCAGAGAACATGGAGGTGCCTCACACGCAGGACACGTCCACGGGCAACAGCTCCACCGCGCTCCAGATCGAGGTGTCAGGGCTTCCTGTGCCGACTACACTCGACGTGTGGCGTGCATGGACGGGTCGCAGGTACGTGTTCGGAGTGGAGCATCACGGACCTGTGTACGAACTTGGGAAAGACGACTCCACACCGTGGAATGGCGCCAGGGTCTGCCCGTGCGATACTTGCCAGATACACGTAACGCCCGCGTTACGTCCGAACTGAGTGTAAAGTCGACTCGAGTCGGTATAGAATGGAGTCATGGTTGCTGGACGAGGCAAGATCACGTGGAAGGACCCGGTCCAGCGGAGGAACGAGCTGCGTGCCCATCCGTACGTGTCCGAAGTGAGGTTGCCCGAAGGCCTCGCCGAGAAGTACATGGTAAGCCTCATTCCGGGCTCCCTGTGGATCACGACGGTACCGCTTGTGGTCGACGAGAGGTACTCTGACAAGCGCTACGAGCAGCACGAATATCGATACTTGACGCACGACTTCTACGCTCTCGACGTTCGGAGGCGTCCTGCCGGTGCACTCGCGATCTACGCGGGACAGGTCCGTGTCTCGGAGGAGGACGCCAGGGGACATGTCATGCGGATCCCACGTCACACTTTCCTTGTGGACGGTGTTCGATACATGACGCTGAACTTGGCCGAATATAAACCAGTCTCGGAAGTGCAAATACAAGAACCAACAGTATAGGATGTCTGAGATGGAAGACAACGAGGACTGTGACATCGGACAGGCTGTCGACCACCCGAAGAAGACCCGCGGCTTCGAGCCAGGGTCCAAAGGTGTGATCGTCCACAAGTACCTCAGTGGCTACGTGGTCCGGTGGGACTCCGGACCGCTCGCCGGGAAGACCATGGACATGAGCTGCTGGGAACTCGAGAAGGCCTGAGGAGGAAGACATGGCATACATCAACAAGGGTGACATGCTTGTGACGTCTCGAGGCGAAAAGGTGATCGCAACGGGCTCGGACTACCTCCGCCGCGTCACCAGCGGAGGTGAATACGAGGAGGACTGGGAGGTCGTACCGACGGTCGACGTGCTCTATCCGGATCGCGGTGGCGTGGCCGGGAGGCTGCAGCTCCGAGACGTGCACAAGCTGTAGAAGAATCACGGGTCCGTAGTGTAATGGTTAGCACAGCAGACTTTTAATCTGCCCAGTCCCGGTTCAAATCCGGGCGGACCCACCAACCTCCGAAACGATGCACCCGGAGGCCACCCTCGAGGGTCATCCTCGGGGCATATAATTGCACAGCGTGGACGTGGCATCGCACGGAAGTGGAAGAAAATTGGGAAGGTGAACGTCCGGGCCACACATCGGGCAAGTAACTTTTTTAGTCATGAAGAAGAAGAAAGCTCCACGAAATGCGCTCGTCTCCGCGATGTCCTCGAGGCGTGCAGCACCCATGAGAGACCGCAGGAAGCGGCGGCCGAAGGACCGCCGGGCGACAGGGTGGTACGAGGACTGACCACTCCTGCTTGAAAGATACATTCAACAACGTTTCCAGTGCAAAGCCCGAGCGAGGCGGGGTATACTGGGACCATGAAGAACGCCGGACGCTACGAGCAGGCCGCCATCAACCTCTTCGCCCCCGAGGGGCTCAAGCAGCCCTCCGACGGTGCCATCCTCGACGCGGCCCACCAGGTCGACAACCTCATCTTCACGATCAGCGAGGACGCTCTGCGCCTCGCTCGGAACCTCACCGAGTTCGCAGATGAGGTCAATCAGGTCAACTACAACCTGACGGCCCCGACGACGCACCCCGCGACCTTCGACATCACGGAGAACAACGGCCGCCTCCGGGCCAAGCGGGAGGGTCTCTTCGCACTCATCAGTGCGGTCCACGGCCCGGAGGCCCTCAAGGCCTACCGCCGGTCGCTCGGCTGAGACTCGACCTCGAAAGGACAAACGACCATGAACAAGCTCAACGTCATCACGTCCGACGTCGTGAACCGCGTCCACTCCTCCAAGGTCACCTGGGGCAAGCCCTTCGCCACGACGTCGCTCCCGAGTCTCGGTTACCGCAAGCGGAGCGCGTGGCCGGCGGCCTTCGAGGTCACCTCGGCCCGGACCGGCAAGACTGTGAAGTTCGAGCTTCGCCAGGTGTCCGACTGCCCCGCCCCCGAGATCGTCTACGGCGGCGAGAAGGTGGGCTACTACGAGTCCGACGCCGTCCCCGGGACGCTGATCCGCGTCTACCACCACTGAGCCAGTGCAAAGTTCGCAGCGGATAGGGTATACTGTAACCATGAAGAACAACGACATCAAGCCCGGCGACCTCGTCACCCTCGGCACCCTCAACGGCCTCGGCCGCGGGGTCTTCAAGGTGGTCGAGGTCTACCCCAACGACCAGATCCACGGGCTGCTCGTCGAGGGCATGAACGGCAACCTGTGGCCGGCCCGCCGCGAAGAGGCGGTGAAGGTCGGCTGAAAGATCACTGCTGAAAATAACGTCTTGAAGTCAGTGTAAACTCAGACGTCCACGGTATAGATTCTAACCATCAACGACGAGCCACCTCCGAGGTGGCACCACCGAGGAGAAGGAACATGGATACCACGCAGAACGCCCCCGCCAACAAGATGTCCGCCATCGACCGCGCGCTCGCCGCGGCCAAGGCGCGCCGAGCCGCTTCGGGAGAGACCACGGAGACGGCCACGAAGCCCAAGGCCGAGAAGCCTGCGAAGGAGCCCAAGGTCAAGGTCGACAAGACCTTCGAGGCAGGTCAGAAGGCTTCGGCCAACGCGGAGCTCACGGCGCAGCAGAAGTCTGCGAAGGCCGAGAAGAAGGCAGCCGAGGAGGCCGCCAAGGCGGAGCGGAAGGCCAAGCGTGACGCGGAGCGAGCGGAGCGACGTGCTGCGAAGGAGGCCTCGGTCACCGACAAGAAGCCCTCGCACATGAAGAAGGTGGAGCGTGCGCGTTCGAAGTGCCCCTCCCTCGGCGGCGAGGCCTCACGGATCCTCGATGACGCCACTCAGGTCCTGTCGATCCAGCAGCTCGACGCGCTGTCCCAGCACCTCGCCGTGGTCGCACGAGAGAAGCGCACGGCCCTCGCCAACTCCACGAAGCCCCTCGCCATGGGAGCCACCGTCCGCATCACGGGCGGGGAGGCCAAGTACATCGGCATGACGGGCGAGGTGGTTCACACCAGCAAACTCCGCGCTAAGGTATCCGTGCAGGGCGTCCGAAAGCCCGTGTACATCTACACCGGGGAGGCAGTCACGGTCTCCAGCGCTGAGGCGGTGTCGACGGCGGCCTGATCCGGAGAGGCCACATCGACTCTAGGCGGGGCGGAGGGAGGGGAAGCGGGTATATCGGCCTCTCCCTCCGCCTGGCACCGATGAGACTCTAATCACAGAAACGAAACGGCAAGGAAAGAAAAGGAAAAGACAACATGAACAACGACAACACGAAGCGTACCCTGGGCAAGCTCTACACCGCATACATCGTCCGCGACGCCAATGGCCGTCGCTTCCTCAACCGCAAGATCTACACGGGCCGCCAGCCTGGCATCTGGGGTCGCATTGGTGAGTCGGAGATCTTTTACAAGGAGGCTCAGGCACGGTCGTGCGCAAGCAACATCAACCGGCGCCGTCCATCGGAGCGCTCGGCCTACTTCGCTGAGGTGGTCCCCATCAAGCTTCGAGGCCGCGGTCGCAAGATCGAGGACTGACGCCGGCGCCTGTCTGACCTCTTGTTAGAGCTGGGGATTGATGGAATTCCTACGGCCGAGGTCAGACAGGCGGGGTGACCCTGGGAGGAGGGGATACAATATCCTCCCGTCTGTCTGGGTGGCGGAATCGGCATACGCAGCGGACTTAAAATCCGCGGACTTCGGTCGTAAGGGTTCAAGTCCCTTCCTAGACACCACCGATGGATACAGACATCGGTGTTTCGGAACCATAGCTCAATCGGTCAGAGCAGCGGTCTCATAAACCGCGGGTTCACGGTTCAAGTCCGTGTGGTTCCACGATGCCGGCGTAGCCCAACGGCAGGAGGCAGGAGATTCAAACCCTCTACAGTGTTGGTTCGAATCCAACCGCCGGCACCATGTCCTCATAGCTCAGCTGGATAGAGCAGCGGCCTTCTAAGCCGCGGGTCGGAGGTTCGAATCCTCCTGAGGACGCCACAGTGAATCGTTTCTTGACCGCGTGTGACTCTTGAGGGACATACTTACGTCCATGGACAAGAAGAGGAAGCGAAAGAGCCTCAAGCTCAAGGTGGAGCACTTGAAACTTGAGCTCGAGGACCGGAAGGAAGAGGCATCGAAACTCGAGCAGCAGTTCCTCGAGGAGCTGTCTCGCATCGAGGTGGAGGAGATCCCACACGCACCGCAGAAGCCTCTTCCCACGGAAGCACCGCCTCGAGTCGAGGTGATCGGCGACGAGGGAGTCAAGGAGGACCTCCCGACGGACGACGTACCCGAACGTCCAGAGGAGTTCAGGAAGATGTGGAAGGCGATCGCGGCCGTCACCCATCCAGACCGAACAGGAGACGATCCAGAGAAGACGGAACTATACAAGAGGGCAGCCGCTGCATGGAGCAAAGGTGACCACGCCGAGCTGCTGAGCGTCGCGATGGACCTCGGCATCTCGCCTCCCGAGGACTCCGAGCTCGGCCTCCGCGTCCTGGAGGAGACCGCGACGGACCTAGAGAAACAGATCGCCGCGACTGAGAGCTCAGTCCTGTGGACGTGGGCCGCAGCCCCGCCCGAAAAGAAGCAACAGATCATCGACCTCTACCTCGGATCCCGCGGGAAGAAGAGGAGACGACCACCACCCTGACGTCACACTGTCTCCGTAGCAAAGAAGCTGCGCGAACAACATAAATGCCGTCGTATCCCCTCGGTTTCCTAAACCGTTGAAAGGGTAGCCGGATGCACGTGGGTTCGAATCCCTCCGGCGGCGCCAACATATCCCAGATCGCAGGTTCGATTCCTGCCGGGGACGCCGAAGACAGAAGACAGAAGACAGACTCACTGACACGAAAAAAAGGGAGAGATCAATGGGTGGTTACTTCAGTTTCACGGGAAAGATGTTCGTCGCCGCAATCGCAGCACGCGTCGGCCAAGGGATCATCGAAGGCATGACTGAGCGCTCTCGGCGCGCTGCAGAGACTCCTCGGCGTGACGGACGAATCTCTCGACTCCGCCCCATCGACGACGCACGATACACCGCACAGTTCTCTCCTCCTCCCCAGAACGTTCCCTTCACCCCTCCTCGACCGATCCAGCGTCCTCTCCCGACGCCACCTCGGACCGCGACGCCTCAATGGAACCCTCCTCCTCGACCCGCCGCTCCGACGACTCTTCCTGCTGCACCGGTGCCCAGGGCACGAGCAGACAGGAGCCAATGGCCCTTCGTGGCTCCCCCTCCCGGGACGTATCCAACGGCCGCCCAGCTCCTCGCGAAGAAGAGCGGAAGTCTACTCGGGTTCGTCTTCACGACGCTCGCTCCTGCAGTCGCCGTCCACAGGATCCTAGGAGGAGTGGTGGTGGCCTCTCTCACGGGCCTCGCCGCGGGAGTGACCTACTTCAACCGGCGACGATGGTCTTGGCAACACAGCGCGGAAGACATGGAGGCCTCGAGGCTTCGGGTCGTCGCATCCATCGAGGCGGGAGAGGCAGCTCGCGGTCTGAAGAGGTGACGCGAGGGAAGCCTCGAGACGCCGGTCCTCTTTGACACCCAACGAGATTATCGAGAATATTCCTGCTGTACGCAGACTGAGGAGATCTCTCATGCGCACGACGTCAAGCTTCCCCACCCACTACGAGCCGTGTCTCGTGTGCGGCTACGACCACGTCCACGACTTCCCGCGTCTCTCGACGCACCACCGCGCGGAGGCCGAGTCCGCTCACCACGCCGCGGACTGGAGCGCGATCGACGATGCCTTGGCCTACACCGCCGCGGACGCGGAGGCCCTGTGAGCGAGCGACCCGCCGACGTGGCAGCCTACCACGCCTCCCTGTTCTTCACAGCTCTGCGAGACGCACGACGGGAGCTGGAGAGGCTCGGCGCCTCCGGCCTCGAGGGGATCGCGATCAACATCACTGCTGCCTCGAGGGCCCTCGAGGCCGCGGAGGCCGAGGTGTCCGCCGTGACCCGGAGGTGGGGCCCTCCCCCCGGCTCGAGGGCCCTTCCCGGCGAGGTCCCGGAGGTGGACGGGCCCCCCTCTGCGGAGGCTCTCGGAGACCAGGGGCGCCCCCCATCCCAGAGGGCCTAAAAGGGGGCGGGGCCCCCCGGGCCTAGACAAACTGTGTGGAACTTCTGCGCCGCGGGCCGGCCTAAGGGCCGTCAAAAATTTCCGGGAAAATTTCCGGGAACTTTTTTGGACCCCCGTTTCGTGAGCCCGCAGTGCCATCCACCGAGCAAATAGATTAGAGTAGACACGACGACACGACACGAACGGAGGGACATCATGGGAGGATATTTCAGTTTCACAGGTAAGATGCTGGCGGCGAAGGCCGCACTCGACGTGGCATCGGGCGTGGTCCGAGGCGTCTCCGAGGCGTCCAGGGCCAAGGATGAGAGAGAGCGCGTCGCCCGGGAGGCGACGCGCATCCGCCGCGACGTCGCGGCCCTCGGGATCTCGGCACCTCCGCCGCGACAACCCACGAGGCCTCAGCCGCCGCCTCCCGCTCGAGCCGCCGCCGCTCCCGTGCCCCCCGCCCGGGCGGCCTTCGGCCCGCCCCCGCGAGGCGGGGCTCTTCCCGTCCCGGTCCCGAGCGGCCCGGTGGTCCGTCCCGAGGGCAGCATCCTCGTCGCCCTGTTCGTCGGCGGCCTGGCCGCCGCGGCGATGGGACTCCTCTCGGACGGCGGTACCGCGCGCCTCGTCGCGGGGCTCCTCGGCACGGCCTTCTACTGCCGCGCTCGATCGTGGACCTGACCCGCGCGAGATTTTCGGGGTCGTGGCGCATACTTAGCTCCATGACGAGCCACATGGGACTCCTGAGGGCACTGGTCCGCGAGGTCGTTGAGGAGCGCCTCCTCGCCGATTACTTCGCCGTGGGCGACGAGGTGCTGTTCGGCAAGTGGAAGAACAAGAGGGGAGGATCGTCGCGGTCTACGAGGACGACCGGGGCATCCCCACGATCGAGGTGCAGCGGGGCCGAGGGCGGGTCGCCATGGCCCTGTACAACGTGCGGCGTGCCCCGCCCCTCGACGGGGACGACACAATTTGATCCACAAGGCCGCGGAGCCGCATATATAGGGTAGAGGCGGCGCCGTTGCCCCCACGTTTATTCGAGAATATTCACAGTATTGGAACATCAGGAGATTTACGACAATGAAACTAAACGTCAACCAACTACGTCGGATCATCGCAGAAGAAGTATCGGTTCTTAGGGAGAGCGACCGCGAGCTGTTCTTCGACAAGCTCGTCCCCGAGGAAGAGGCCGACCGGATCTTCTCGGCGCTGCCGCCCTCCTTCGACGACCGCGAGTACGCGAGGACGATGGGTGGTCGAGGCCGCATCCCCAAGGGCATGGATCGCGTCCAGATCACCGCCGATCCAGGCAAGCGCGTGGCGAAGATGCTCGCCGCATACCAGGACTACGACGCCGGCAAGCTCCCGAGCAAGCGCAAGCCCGGTGCCACCCCCATGCCGGAGCCCAAGAATTCCGATGTCTTCGAGGGCCTCAAGGCCGAGTACCCCCGACTCCTCGCCTTCGTCCTCCGTTCGAAGGACCGCAACGCCTTCCTCGAGCAGCTCGCCGACGCCGAGGGCAACGCGAGGTTCAACGGTGAGGGCATCGACGGGCTCGAGATGCTCGCCGACTACGCCAACGACCTCCTGTGAGAGGAACGTCTAGAGACAGACAAGAAAAGGAGACGACGCCATGAAGATCACTGTGAAGCAACTGAGGGCGATGATCGCCGAGGCGGTCCTCGCGGAGGGCCTCGGCAAGATGACGCGCGGCACCCTGGAGGACCTGAAGTCCGCCGAGCCGCGCTTCCACGCCTACGTGGCCGCGAAGTACCGCGACGAGCTCGACGCCGTCGTCGTGGCCTTCGAGAAGGGCGGCGTCTTCTCGAGGAAGAAGCCTCACGTCTACGTCCCCGGGAAGTCCACCGACCTGAAGGGCCGCTCCATCCCCTCGCCGTCCAACGACGTGGTCGTCTCCTGGGAGGACGGGAGGCCCGTCCACACCGCCTCCGCGGCCCTGATCGACGCGGTCCGCGGGGCGACCTGAGACGCGTCAAACCGCCTACGAGCCGCATACTTATCTCCGTGAGACTCGATCACCTCCGCCGTGCCATCCGCGTCCTCTGGGGGATCGTCGCCGCCGCCGTGGCCCTGCGGGCCGCCACGGGCGGCCCGGACGACGCCGTGCCCCTCGCGGTCTTCGCGGCGTGTTGGGCCACCTTTCGCGCCGTGGAGGAGGGCTGGACCGCCTCCCTCGCCCTTGTACGGCGACCCCGCGGCGGTGTAGATTCCGAGGAGGAGTGAGGACATGCTGAAGACACTGTTTCCGTTCGTCGCCCTGTTGGTGTCCGGAGGGAGCACGTCCGCTCCCGTGGGAGAGGGCGGCACCGTGACCGCCGCGCGGACCGCAGCGGGAGTCGTGGTGGAGCTGCGGGGCCGCGACGGGTGGCGACTCAACGCCGACTATCCCGTCCGCCTCACAGTGGACGGCGTGGTGCACGGACCCTCCGAGGCGAAGTGGCGGGGCCGATCGGGCGGCAAGGCCGCCGCGGCGTCGTGGACCGTCGTCACCTCCGCCACTCGGGGCACCGTCAAGGCCGCCTTCTGCGACGCCTCGAGGTGCCTCCCGCCGTACGCCGTCACGATCCCCCTGCCCTGACCCGCCCACCGAAGAGAGAGAGGACGCCATGGAACACGAAGACATCCGCCGCCAAGAAGAGGAACTCGAGCTCGCCCTGTCGCCCGTGGAGGATTTGCGCGCGTGTGGCACGTGCGGGCGGCGAGTGATCGCCGCTCTGCACGGGCGATCATGCGCGAAGTGTGAGGCGGTGTTCCGTGCCGCGGCCCTCCGGGCCGTGTAAAGCCTCGCCTCTCCAGTGTATGATGGGTGCATGAAGGACGCAAAGAACGACCGCCCAGCGACCGTGGTGGACCTCGACTCCCGTCGCGAACGTTGGCATTCCGCCTACGAGTTGGCGGGACTCTCCGTCTCCGTGTCCAACCACGGTCGGATCTACCTGGAGCTGGACGGGAAGGCGATCCACCTCGACATGACCGACGCCGTGGCCTTGATGGGTCGAGTGTCCGAACAGTACGAGAGGATCGTGGCCCTGTGAGGGAAGAGGTCCTCACCATTGAGAGGCACAAGACGCTGATCGACATGCTCAACAGCGTGCGTCGCCTCCGTGCCTCCCTCCTCCGTCTCGGGGACGCCCAGCGTTCCGACGGAGCGATGACCTCGACCCTCCTCCTTCCCCTCGGTGCATCGATCGACGATGCCGAGGAGGAGATTTTGTCTCTCATCTCCGTCCTCTCTGAGAGGTCCTCATGACCCTCGTCCTCAAGCTCGTCGTCGTCTTCGTGGTCTCCGTGGTCTTTCCACTCGCCGCGGCCGCTGTCCTGGACTCTCGGGCCCGCGGGAAGGAGTGAGCCAATGCCTATGTCCGTCGAAAAGTTCCTCCTCGCTGCCCTGGTGCCCCAACGTGCCACCCGCAAGGGACAGTACTTCATCAATCAACTCTCGCGAGTCAAGCCGATGTTGTCCTACAAGCTGAAGATGATCGATCTGGACCCTTATTACTCGGACCGGCTCCTTCCCGCCGCGATCCAGTACACGGTCGACAACTGGGACCTCTTCCCCTACGGCGAGGTGGACGACTTCCTGGGGGTGGACGAGTGAACCGCCCCTCGTCCGAAGACCTCACTCCGCTCGACGTCGTCCTCGGGGTCGTCGTCGCGTATTTCACGCTGATCGTCATGGCAATGGAGGCAAAGTGAGAGACAAGAAGTTCAACCAAGAGAAGTCCGCGCTGCTGACCGCACTGGTGTCGTCCCTCGTCACGTCCCGACGGGTGCTGGAGGCCCTGAGGCGCCACGAGGCCCGAGTCCCCGGACCGCCCGACCACCAACTGGGTCTCATCGAGGACGCCGTCTCGGCCGCGCAGGTGGCCGCGGAGCGGCACCGCGACGCCGTGGAGGAGGAGTCGTGAGGTACGAGGACCTGATCGCCGCCGCACGGATCGCGCGCTCCTACGCCGCCGCTGTGGAGAACAGGCTGCCCCGCGACATGTCCACCCGCGAGGCGGAGGAGGCCATCCTCGAGGCCGAGCGCGTCGCCGACCTCCTCGAGGCGGAGGCCGCCTCGGAGCCCACCGAGTCCGGGAGGACCTTTCCTGAACCGCCGCCCTCGAGACGGGCCTGATGCACGCCTCGCGAGGACTTTACACTGGAAAATGCTGTTGAATGTCACATTCAATTGAACAATTTCAACGGCATTGAAACCCATCCCGTGACCCACGGTGGGCCTCCGGGAGGGCCCCACCTAGGTAACCACCTCCCCGGTCCGAAAAGCTGCCAGAATGTCACCTCGTGTCACCGTGGGACCCCGTCCCGGGGCCCCTCCGGGGCCCTTCTGCCGGGCCGCCTGTTGAAAGCCACATTCATGTACTTTTCCAGTGCAAAGGCGGGCCCGGTCGAGGTATACTGGGACCATGAAGAACACCTCTTCCAAAGCCTTTCAGCTCCTCGAGCTCCTCCGTTCGGGGAACTACACCAACCAGCAGTTCTGGTTCATCCAGGACATCCTCAACCTCACCCCCTCTCGGTCCTGGGACGACACGATGATCCGCCTCCAGGCGGCTTGGTGTGACGAGGAGGAACGCCGCATCGCCTCGGGCACCCACACCGGACCTGACTTCGAGGCCCACAACGGTCGCTTTTGGGCCTGAACTCCGTGCAAAGTTCCCATCAGAAAGGGTATACTGAGACCATGAAGAGCGCACGCTTCAACGAGGAGATGGCGATCATCAACGGCCGCGGCACCTGGAGCGCCGACGGCTCCACCCTGACGCTGGACAACGGCCGGGTCCTCACGAAGGACGAGCAGTGGTCCGAGCGTGACCGTCTCCTCTCCGCCCGGCTGGCGAAGACTGCCAAGCCGACCTCCACCGCGGTCAAGCGGGAACGAGCCCGCCGGATGGCCACCGGCTGGTACTGAGTGCAAAGTTCCTCCAGGAAGTGATAGGGTAGAACCATGGAACGCGACCCCCTCGACATCATCAACGACATCCTCCGCCTCGACCTGGTCCAGACGGTCCGCGGAGACGAGCACAAGGGGCGTTGTCCGGACAGCGAATCCGGAGGCACCGCCACCC
>Ga0181343_1000232_pt1 | contig 26561 bp, 25 predicted proteins | sample Su13VDMLBSD_FD_130110 | JGI IMG/M metagenome (GOLD analysis project Ga0181343, IMG submission 130110) | Freshwater viral communities from Lake Michigan, USA - Su13.VD.MLB.S.D | ecosystem: Environmental > Aquatic > Freshwater > Lake | place: USA: Michigan | collected 2013-07-15
GATCCACTCTTTGCCTTCCATGATACCGTTTACAAATGCATTAGGAGCTGAAGGATCGGCAACAATGTCTACAGCAGAAAGCATGAAGTCGGGTTGAACTTCATTGTATCCGTTTCTGGCTTTTAGTGAACCCATACCACGAGTTGAAACACCAAGACGAGCACCTTCATTGATAAGATTTTTAACAATCTCGCCCATGGGTGTGCTCATTACTTTGGCTCTACCGTGTACGCTGGAACCATCGCACTTAAATTCTTTAATAATTATGGCAACACGATCCAAGTTTACTGTTGGACCTGCTGGGTGATTTAATTCACCAAATGCACGGCTGTTGTTTACAAACTCTTTGGTGTAGCGATTAACTTCATTTAGCAGAATGTGCTTTGGGTACATTCTTTTATTTCTGTTGAGTGTGTCTGCTTCCATAAACACACCTTCAATGAAATAATTCTTGCCACCGTCAGCAGCTGCTTCAGTTAAAAATTCTACTTGTTCAACTGTCTCGGTTATCAGTTTCATTGGTTTCAGTCTTTCTCTTCTTCTGAATCTTCGCTATCTTCTTCTGAGTCCTGATCATCTTCCTCAGTTTCTTCTTCTTCGGACCCACCTTCTTCTTCTTCCTCAGATTGCTCCTCGTCCTCGGCTTCATCCTCGTCTTCTCCTTCGGCTTGACGTGCGGCTTGCTTCATTGATTCTTCGGTGTCTCCATCGTTATCAAGATCTAAGAAATCAGGCTTTGCGTCTTTAGCTTCAAAAATGGCAGGAGCAAATTCTTCAAACTTGGCGTTAAGAGCAGTACCAAGCTTTTCGTTTAATTTTTCTTGTATTAAATTTTGTGCTTGTGATAAATTTTCATCCATCACTAAACTTATAAAATGTTTTAAATCGGTGTTCATGTTATTTCCTTATTTTCTTTCTATCTTTGCTAGATTCAGAACTCTATTAAAAGATTCTTTAGATTCTGACAGTAATTTTACCATTCTGTGCTTGTTGTCATTATTTAGTTTTTTGTATAATTCAGACACCATTTGCCTTTGATCTGCGTCTAAAATTCCAATATTACCGTCTTTTAATTGGTATGAGTTTTGGGGTTGGAATTGAGGAATCAAAATTGGTGTAATTGCAACTTCTTCTTTAATTTGTTTAACGGAATCTTGTGATTGTGTGTTTAATATACTTTTGCTTTCAGTTTTGAATAAAGATTCCATTAAAATAGCAGCACGTTCTCGTAGTTCTTCAATCATAACTGTCTTGAATTGATCGTTTTTACCTCTAAGAATCATGTCTACTAGTCTGTTTGGAGTGTTCATTGTGGTTCCTGTTGCTGTTCTTGATCTGATTCTGGTCCTTCTTCATCAGGTTCTTCTCCAGACATCATTTGTTGATACGCTTGCATTTCCTGCGCTTCTATCTGTTTCTGCATCTCTCTATTTATTTCTGCATCAATTTCAAGTATTTCTTCTTCAGACTGTTTCAGGAAATTCTTTCTTACGTATTCAGCAGAGAAAAATCTACCAATATAAGGGGTCACTGCAGCAATAATATCTAATCTTTCTCTTAAGATGTCATTATTTTTTAATTCAGTAAAATAAGAATCGTTATTGAATCTGAATGTAATGTCTTGACAGATCTTATTCCAGTCGTCTTCACTCATTAATCCTTTCAGAATAACTTGTGTTTTTAATAGGTCTAAGAAAACTGTGCTGAAACGATGACGTAGACGATCAATAAATTTATTAAACTTTACTTCATCTCTAGTAATCTCGGCAGAACGGCCCATATTAAATCCAGAATCTGGCATCATTCTAGATAACGGAACTCCTAAAGATCGGTACATCTTTTGTAGTAGGTACATCACGTCTTCCATCTGACCAAGATTTTGACCACCATCAAGCGTGCTGATTTCTGTGCCACGACCACCTTCTCGGCGTGGCATCCAAAAATCTTCAAGCATGCTCATGTGATTTCTCTCGTCTTTAATTTCTCCTGTTTTTGGATCGTAAATGACTTTGTTACGATATCGATTCATGATCTCACGGAGATACTGTTCTGCTTTTTGTTTTGGCAAATTACCAACGTCCACATAAAATATACGACGTTCTGGAGCACGAGAAATGCGGTAGATTGCTACGGCATCTTCAATTTGTCTCAGAAGATTTAATGGTCTTACAGCTTTTTGCAGATACCCAACAACTCGTTTGGTTGCCGAGTCTATAATACCAGAATGAACGTATGCAATAGTGTCTGGTGCAATTTTCCAGCCGGAAGTTGTGGTTGGGAATGAAGCGTCACGATCAGTGTCCACATAAACGTAGTACTCATTTATTTCCTTAACAGGAGAAAAAGGAGTCATTCCTCTGTAAATTGATTTATCTTTTTCTATCTTTCGGATCTTTTTAATCTTAATTGGATCCACAGGAACCAATTCAATAATTCCTTTTCTTAAATCATTTTTATCTATTTTTTTATAATAATAAAGTTTAGAATCAATATACCATCTTCTAAAAATGTCTGGAGCTTTATTAGAAAAATCCATCAACTTTAAAAGATGATTGTATTCTGAATATACTTTTGTTTTTATAGTTTCTGATAGATTAACGTGGTCTAAATTTAATTTTACCGGTTTTCTGTCTTGATCTAAAACTATGGCTTCATTCACAATATCTTCAATAGCAGCATCCACTTCTGGATATAATGCCATTGAACGATAATGTTGAATCATCTGGTTTTCGTCACGAACAGCTCCAGAAAAATCAACAAAAGTACCAAAAACACCACCAGTTTCTAAGATATAAGAACCATCATAAGAATCAGGAGTAATAACCTCCTGTGATGTTTTTACTTCTTCTTGTTTCTTTTTGCCTATACTAAAACCAAATAATTCTAATTCCATATATTTCACCTGTTCTATTATCTAGGGCCAGTTTGATTAGTAGAATTTCCTGTTGGATCACCTTGTGGAAAATGTTCAAAATGGCTGTATATAAGAGTGACAGCAAATTCTGCAATAACGTTATCTTTCGTCATATCCATTTCAATTGGACCAATTGCGATTGGCCAGCAATTATAAAGACCAAATGATCGTAAAGTGGTTTCGCCATTAACGTCTAATTGTCGAATACTCCATCTGTCTGCTGCAAAATGATTTTTAGGATTGTTAGTGCTTTGATTAATTGTTGTATTTAATGTGTGGCTATTAATATTATCATGCCATTGATGAAATGCTTGATAAAGGCCGATACCGGTTTTTGTGCCTTTGTAATTTTCGTCTAATACAGTAATATTCCAAGGCAAATACGTTCTGTCTCCTGGATAAAAAACAGTTCTTCCTCGGTAATTAATAGGAATTGCACCCACTTGACTGGAAGGTAAAGCAGCAGCTCTTATATGAAATGATCCCTGTAGGTCGTCAAGTTTTACTACCTGCGTTCCGCCGCTTGTAGGGCCCACAGTTCCCGTTATTTTAAAACGGTTTAAACGAGTACCTCCATTAAACTTGTTTATGAATTCAGTAATAGAGTGATTGTTGGCCATTTAAATTCCTTTAAGCAATGAATGCTTCAGAAGTTGTGCTGTTAACAATAGTTATTTGTACAGTTTCTGCAACGTATTGTGGTTTTACATAAACAGTGACAACTAATTGACCTGAAGATATTACTGCGTCTGTGTTGTTGGTTTCATCACACACTATTCTGTAGTCAGTAATACCGTTTCCTGCTTTTATTTCTTCTAAAAGAGGAACAGAAGAATTTATCATTCTTTGACGCAACGTTGCATCATTCATTTCAAACAAGTAATTTTCTGCAATACTCAACAATTGCTTTTTTAAGTAAAGAATCATTACACTGATATTTATCCGATTTAGTGGGCTTGTAGTGCTGGAATATGTTGTTTTATTGCCCATTAAATAAGTTCCTTGACCAGCAATACTCATTACCGGATTAACGTTTCCTCCGTAAATATAAGCAGAATCAGTTTCTGAGAAGTTTTGTTGCAGTGAAACAACTCCTAATATTCTTCCTCTAGTTTTTCCTGCAGGAGAAAACCAAATTTTATTATCACGTAAAGATCTCGACATACAACCAGCAACATCTGGACTTAGATTACTTTCCAATATATTTACGGTGGTTCCTACACCAGCAACAAACTTTTTTCTGCCAGCAACGTACGTTACATACGGACTGTCTGTTGCGTAACCAAAATCGGTGGCTTGTGAATTATAATTGCTGTTTAAACCAGGAACACCTGTTAATTTTTTATAGTTACCAACAACAGCAATACAGTCTTGTCTGCTGGTAGCAACACTTATTGCTGCTTGCACAGAAGCAGTTATTCCGGTATCAAAAATGGCATCCAACGATATTAAATTCTTATTATGGAGTGGTGTATTGGTGGCAGTTAAAACCCCTGTTGGGCTGTAGTAATCACCAGTTGATCCAGTTCCGCCTACAACACAGATACCACCGTATTGCAGGTAATTGTGAATTGACCACCATTCATTCGCCCAAGCTCCTGTTGGACCACACAATCCTTGAGGAGATGAATATAGTCTAGAAAACCAATTATTCATATTAGGAATTGTCATTATTCCTATTTCTGTTTCTGAACCAGAACCAGTTGTGCCAAAAATGGGCACTAAACCGGTAAAAGATACTGCACCAGCCACAAAACTAGAAGCGGGTTCGCTGGTTGTGGTAGAAGTAAATATATTGTCTTGAACTGTTATTGCCATTTTTGCTCCTAAAAATTATATTCAATTATATTTATAATCTTATAATGTTTAGGTAATTATGCTTTAAGCCAGTTGTCTCCGTCTGGTTCTGGTCGGGTTTCGCTTAAAGGTTCATCATCCATGGTGGAAATAAATCCAAAACTAAACCAGTCGTCGTCTTCAATTTTTTTAATTTCGCCTTGAAATAATTCTTTGCGAATATCAATATTTGTAATTTCTTTAAAATATGGCTGTTTTGTCACCCAAGCAAACAACACCAAACATATTACCAGATCGTCAGTGTGGCCGTCATCTGCACTAAAACTGTTCCATTTAGCAATAAATGATAAAAGTTCTTTGATGATTTCTTCGTCTTGAATAATTAATTTATCTTGTTCCACCAAGCTCTTTAATATGGAACAACCTAACTTCTTGACCACTGCAGTGGTTCGAACTCCCAGTAAAGTTTCTCCTCTACCAAATCCACCATTAAGTACCATACCAGCTCGTCCTTTATTCATGCTGGTGAGTAGATTATCGTATTCTAAATCGTAATGTAAAATATCAGCTACTTGTCCACCGATATCATTAACTTCAACCAAAACATAAGCGTTATTATATTTTCTACCCAAAGCGGATAGAATTGTAGGGTAGAGCATTGGTGATATGATATTGTTTCTATACTTTGCCACTATTTTGTATGGTGCTTCTGTGATATCAAACACTACAGCAGCACTATAATCTTTTCCTTGGCCTCTAGACGTATCTACAGTAATAACATATGCCTTATTTGGTGTAGGCTCTTCGTATATCCAAAGACCTTCTGGTGTTTTAGTTTGTGGTGTTTTTGCTGACAGTGTGTGAAGTTTAGAAGTAGAAATTAGCGTATTAGACGAACCAATAAAATCGCAATCGTATTCGCTTTTAAACTTTTGTTCACCGCCTGAACCGCCACCCAACTGTTTGATGGTACGTTGTTTCCATTTTTCGTCTCGTAGCGGACCACCTGGATATAAAGGAACTTGACTCCAATGCACCTCTACTGGAACGTATTCGTTCTTACCTTCTTCTCCTAGTTGTCTGGAAGCTCCTTGCCATAAAGTATAAAACATGTTTAAACCGTTTGGTGTGGATACTATGATGACTTTAGTGGTTTGGCCTGATGTAATAGTGGGATATACTGAACTAAAAAATTCATCCGCAATGTTGGCTGGAACGTGGGCAAACTCATCCATAAAGATCACGTTATAAGAACCACCGCGAACAGCAGAAGCAGAAGTGGCAGATGCCAGTACACGAGATCCATTTTCTAATTGAATAGAGGTTTTATTCCACTCAACAACACCGTGTTGCAACCATTTTGGAAGATACTCATAAGCTTCTTTTAAACGCTTCATAATTTCCATGGCAGTCTTCATCTTGTTGGCAAGAATAGCTATATTTACGTTTTGATTAAATATGAGATAATGAACCATCCATGCAACTGTGGTTGTGGTTTTACCGGTTTGACGAGGAAGTTTGGCAATAACAAATCGATTATCTTGAATTGTTCTTACAATATCTTCTTGGTAATCGTACAATTGAAAAGATTCAAGACCTTTATCGGTGGTTACAATTTTAATGTATTTTTTAATAAAATACACCGGATCGTTGGCACACTTCATGTACTCTTCGACTTGTTCTTTGGTAAATTCAATAGTAACACCAATCTCTTTAAGATTGGGATTACCAAGATAACCTGACTTCTTTTTATACCCCATCGTCTAAAAATTTCTGGCTATCAAGAGCCTTGTTTCTACTGCGATCTTTGTTTATTAAATCTTGTAGCTCGCTGGTAGAACCAACGTAGATAGAATTGTTTGTGGTGTTATTAACTTTAATTTCTTCTTTTTTGATTGTTTTGGATTTTTGATACAAATCAATCAAATCTTTATTCATTTCGGAAACAGTTTTTAGTAATTGTCCAAGTACTTCATACGCTCTGGGCGAATCACCAGCTTTAGCCACTTTAAGAATTTCATCTATCGCACAAGAACCATTATCAATCAATCCTTTAATATTATCTCGTACATAATTAAAATCTGCATCTAAACTAACACCAGATACTGAAGATGTTTTTAGTTTTTGTAAAGGTTCGGGAGCATTGAACTCTATTCCTAGAGTTTTAGAAATAATATCATCGGATTCCATAATTATATTTATGCTGTGATTGTAACTGATCCTAAACAAATTCCACTAGGAGGTGATACTATAACTTGTTTAGTTGTTTTTATTTGATTATCTATTACTATATTATAATCTGTACTAGAAATTAAATTAACAGGTGCGTAATCGTTTATTATTTTGTTCCACTGATAAGTAATTCCTGCTGGTGAAATATTTGAAGGTAATGGAGACCCTAAGTATTTCATGTGCGTTTCTTCAATATTACTCAATTCATAATAATCAGATGTTGCGGACAGTGATATATTTGTACTTGCTAATAAATTTTTTACATTAATATTTTTATTTTTAATAATATTAATTTGCATGGTACCCAATATTGTGGTGTTACTTTTATCTACTGCATGTAAATATATAACTTCTGGTAAATTGGTAGTATTAATTAAATATAAAGTAGGTATATTTGAATTATTAGTATTAATTCCATATTCTCTATTTAAATCTGTCATAACGGGAACATTAAACGAGGGGAAAATATTACTTGATACTAACGGATAAGCATTTTGTGTTAATCCTATTAATTGACTATTATTAGTATAATTATATTCAAAAATTTCACTTAAATCATTTATTGTAGTTATAGCATTTATATTAAACGGAAAATAATTTGTTTTGTCTAATACTTTTATTGAATTTGCAATTAAATCTTCTGAAGCAAAAGAATTATTTTTTTGACTAAAATAAAAATTAGGATTTAATATATTTTGCCATAATTTTGTATTACGATATTGTATATTATGGCTGATTCCTGGTGGATAATCTCCCAATAACACTAAAGATAACCAAGCAGCATAAGTATCATAATTAATTAATGTTATACCATTATTTTGTATGGCATAATTATTAAAAAGATTAGTATTAAATTCAAATAAATATTTTTTATTTTCTTCTAATTCTAATGTTTTTTGGTTTTTAAATGAAAATTGACTTTCTACATTTGTTTTTATTTTTTTATATTCATTTTTTAATGAATCTGATATTATTCGTAATGGAGTATTAAATCCATAAGCAGCGGAAACATATGCGTCTGCGCTATAACTTGCGCTTGTGGTAAATCCTGTATTTGCTATATCAGAATCGTCTGGATAATAAAATGGAGGAAGACCATAAGTTGTAGCTGCGGTAGGTCTAGTTAATTGTATAGCATTTATTGTTAGAGTTGTTCCATCCAAGCTTTTAGGTGCAGCAAAAAATAAAATAGACGAATCTGCATCAAATGCTCGATCAAGTGAAATGTTATTTAAATCTATACTTTTATTTATTATTTGTTTATTTATTTTTTCTACTGTATTATATTGTGGATTAATACGAGGTAATAATGTAGTTTCTAAATAAGTTCCAAACGCACTATAAAGATTTTCAGCAGAAGAAAGATCACCGTACACAGAAACAAGCACAGATCGATATTCATTATTATTTTTAAATATTAAAAATTGTGGAGTAGTAGAATCACCATTATTTATTGGTGAATCTGTTAACATATTTTTATATTTAAAATTATCAAAATATCCAGAAGGAAGGTCAGTATTTTGTTTTATAATAGAATAAAGCGAAATAAATGTTTGTGTTTTAAATATTTGATCTAATTCTATTATATGATTGGTATCCAATATACCACTAATATTATCGTTAGTGGTGTCTGCAACAAATCCAAAATTATCTGCAGTTGCTCCTTCTATAAGTAAACCATAATAACCAAAATATTGGTGCGTATTTAGCGTTGGTATATAATTACCAATATATCTTGAACTTTTATAACCGATATTTCTACAACGATTTATAGTAAGATAAGGCAAATTATAAATTGCCAATTGGTTTAAATATTCTAAATTTGCATCTATTATTTTTTCTAAAAATACTACAGGTTTTATACTATCGTCCACTGGTTGGCTTAATTTGAATATTAAATAATCGCCATATCTAGTAAACGCTGCAGTTGATCCGTTTGGTCTTATTGCTAAAGTATAACCTCTAATTATATTATCATTTCCTATAAATTGAATAGTAGTATTTGGACTTGGATTATTCCCCTGAAAATGTGCCATTGTCATGGCAACATCTTTGGTTAAAAGTGTCCATCTTGGACCGATTCCAGGAACACCTGGACTCAATTCTATTGGAGCAAAATTTCTAACGCTAGCAAAAAATGGTGTACCTGCACCTTGCTGATAAAACAACTCATTATACTGATATGCTGGTCCGTATTGAAAAAAATAAGCAGTAGTAAAACTAAATGCAGTAAATGGTGTTTTTCCAAATTCTTTTATTAAATAATTGTTTTCATTCCAACCTGATGCGTAATAATACGTTCCTCCAGGAGCACTTGGGGGAGCAACACTACCGTCTTGTAGACTTTTATAAAGTGTAGCATTATAACCGTAATTAAAAGTGTACAAATCATGTTTTGAACTATTGTAATTTGTTAAATTTTCGTGAAAAGTGGCACCAGTAACTCCTGGATACCATTCAATTGGTGATATCCAAGTTAAACCTGATGGGGATAATTGGGGAGTAAAATGCATCTTATTGTTCTAAGAAATTAATATTAATATCTTTAATTACTGATTCAGTCTTAATTGGACCATATATGTACGATTTTGCTATGAACTGAAAGGTACTGACAATAAATCTTCTAGTACTAAAATCTCCTTCATATTCTTGTGTTAAATTGGTTGCTGCTATTCCTATAGGAATATTAACACTGGAATTAATATCATTCATATTAACAGAAACAACAAATTCTGGAGAAAAATATGGTAAAATTTGTTCCATTATTTGTAAATTTTCTTCTAAATTTCTGGTGTATACGTTTAAATTAAAAACAAAATTATACGGAACTTCTGCATATGAAGTATTTCCTTGAGTTCCACTAACACACACCTTTTTGTTTATTTTATTTAATTTTCTGGTAGGATCAAATACTAGCCCTACTAATTCAAATGACATTTTAGGTAAAGATATTTCTATACGTGTTTTATCGCTTATAGAACTTGGTTCTGTTAAACGTTTTACAAATTTTTCTTTTGGGGAATAAGTCAAAGGAACAGTGAATAATCGTTCATTGCCATTTTCATCTGTTTGTTCTAGTTGTATGCCATTAAATAAAGTACCGAAAGCAATCACCAGCTTACGTATAGAATCGTTTTTAAAATGAGTAAACATTAATAGTTGCCCTCAGAAAATGGATCAGATTTGCTAAAATCAATTAAATCCAATTTTATAATCTCGGCTTCAATTTCATCGTTATCTCCTGCTGGAGTTTTATCTTCACTATTATTCAACACAATATTAGTGGTTTCACCTTGACTGCTCAATACGTAGCATTCCAGACCACTGTCTACTCCCTTGAGCGTGCTGCCTGTAATAATGTTTCCTGTTATATTAATTAGCTCTAGTGTACCAGTTAATCCTGCAGGTTTAGAAGCAACAACACCAGATCCTGTTGCATTTTCTTGTAGTGCATTATTACCAGTAAGGCCAGCAACTTGATAAACAAATTCTCCTGCATAATAATTGTTTGCAGTTATTCCAGTAATATCGGGGCCTGTAATAAACCTGTAAGTGTATTGACGATTTTCTGATTGGACATTATCAATATCTGTTGTACCAGTAGAAACTGTTTCTTGATCGTAAGTAAACAGCTCACAAGTTAAACGATACGAATACAGTTTGCCTAGTGGATAAAAAGGATTTTCATGCTCCACAAAGTTGATTTCAAATATTGCATTTGATAAAGGAAAGTAAACCAGATCACCTTCTCTAGGTCTGGTTATAGTTGGAAATCGAGTTCGTATTTCTTGTATAAATCTCTTTTTGGAAAGAGTAAGAAAAATATTATCTTTAATTTCTATTCCAAATTTACTGGCAATATCTCCTTGCCCTTGAAATCCAGAAACAGAATCAATATACATTTCGATTGGAACAGTATCTTTATAATTTACTTGATTTCCTTCACCAAATATTTTATCCAATTTAACAATATTTCTGGGAATGTAATACGCATCCCGCCCCATCGCTTTAATTATTTCAATAGTTAGATCTTCTGCAAGATCTTGTTCACCAGAATAATCTTTAAAGTATGGGTTGATTGCCATATTAGCCCGTCATGAAATCGACTGGTAGTTCGTAACTGCGTAGCACGTCTTGTTCAATTTGAGCAATTTCTTGTACGGCTTCTGCGTATATTTGACCACCACGCATAACCACGCCACCAGGGAGTGCAACACCATCAAACTTAGACATGTTTGATCCCCATTGGCGTTTGATTAAAGCAGTCACGTATCGTTTCAGGTAACGATCATTAAATATTTCTGTGTACTGTTCTGGATCTAAAGCAGCATAAGCTTGTATCACCAGATAATCACCAGCCGTCATTTCTTTTGCCCAGTCGGTGTTTAAGTATAATTTATTGGTAACTTTACTAAACACAACAGCTTTTTCTGGTTGAAACAAGTCTTCGATTAGTTTGATGTATCTTTTTGTGGAATCGTAAGAAGCAAGACCCATAGAGTAAACACCACTTAAATTTCTATTGATACCAAAATAATCGGTTAGTGCTAGTTGATATCTGATATCAAACATGTTGATATTACTGAAAGCACCAAACTGTAATACTTTTACTACGGAAACAATTTGTTTACCGGTAGGACCGTCAACACCGTTTGGAGGACCTATATTGTCGGTGGAAATATACTTGTTGTCAATGTCTTGTTGGGTGATTTGGTATTTAAAAAATACTTTTTCCACACCATCAAAATGGCGTTCAGTGAAGTACTCTAAAGCATCGTCTAGACGGTCTTCGCACTGTTGCCAATCGACATTGATATCGATCACTGGTGCACCCAGCAATCGAAGACTGTATTGTATTAAGGATTCTCTGGAATTTGGTACTGCCATAATTGTTCTCAACAGTATTTATGGCAATTTAAATTTAAATATCACTCAAGTGTGTTTGGAACTTCCGGATTTGTCACATTAATCTTACTAATTTCTGGGTAATTAACATTTTCAATGTAAAATTTTCTAGTAATAGGTTCGGTTTGTTCGTCTGGACTACTTGGTTCATAATTACTAAATCCCGGCATTTTTAACGGACAAGTTAAAGATGGATAATCTAGTTTAGAGTACTCTTCACCGGTACCCATCAACCAAGTTTTTGGTTTGTCTCCACACCCACAACCACCACAAAAAAACTTTCCTGGTGTTTCACTGGGTTTTAAGTGTTGACACGGAGGAAGAGAACCATTATATTCTTGATTACCAAAACAACTGAGAACACGAAGTTGTTTTATTGGTTTTTCCACCTTTTTATTGGATAGTCCCCGGGAGGCTATAGCTTTTGCAAAACTTGCCACCATACCTAATCTACTGGTTAGTATATTTTTAATTTCAGTAGGAGCAGTTTCTGGTTTAAATACAGGATTTTGTTTATTTTTATTACAACCACAACCCATGATATAAACTCCTTACACCTTTATTTATATGGGTGTAAAATAAAATTTTATAATTTTAATATGATGGATACCACTTCGATGTGCCTGAATTGTACGTCATTGTAAGTGCTTTATTTACCACTGCGGTGGTAGCCAATGCAATATTACCAGCAGTATTAGTTGACCATAGTCCGGTTGGTATTAGTGTGATCTGTCCTCCGGTTGTGGATATTGGAAATGGAGCAGTAATGGTGCTGATTGTGGTAGTTCCAGACACAAAATGGATTGGTAGTGTTGGTGTTATAGTTGCGCTTGAAGATAACGTGGTGGCAGTTTGAGCGGTTGAGATCACACCAGCTATTCTGGTTCCAGTAATTGTTGACGAACTACCTAAAACTAATGTGTTACTTCCCAAACCAGTGGCATCAGCTCCTATAACTATCTCGTAGTCGTAACCAGCAGCGTCTTTAGAAGCACTGTTTGCGCCAATAAAAATAGAATTGCTGGGATTAACTGCGGTACTGCCTGCAGTGTACCCTAAAGCCACGTTGTTACCGCCCGCACCTGTATCTGAAAGTAAAGCTCCTGAACCAACAGCAGTGTTGGCTCCTCCAGCAAGATTTTTAAGTAAACTATTGAATCCAACACCAACATTACCAATTCCGTTTTGGTCCGAGTAACCACTGTTAGGACCAATATACGTGTTAAATTCTGCTAAAAGTTCTTGTGTTCCGGTATTTTGACCAAAGTAACAGTTATTTTGATTTTGAGCGGCACCCAATCCAATATTTACAAGATCAACGGATGAACCAACTTGAATGTTTCCAGTTTGAAATTTAACTTTATTTGGAGCACTATAAACATTAAATCCAGTAAATAGACCTGCAAGTGCAGAACTTCCAAAGGTGACACCACAAGCAGCACCAAGACTAATACCGCCAATAAATTGTTGAAGTCCGGTAAACGTGTTTGTTGTGGTGCTTGCTGGAGTGGTTACTCCATTTAACGCACTAATTGCTGTGTTAGTGGTGTTGAACCAAGTTTGAAAAGTGTCTGTACCGGTTAGTGGAGTTATTGCTTGATAAGCCATAAGATTATACCGTTATTTTAATTAAAACGTTGTTGCCGTATTGTATAGTGCCAGAACTACCAGAAAGACCCGCATTAATCAGTGGAGCAAACCAAATTCCGGTTGCGCCGGTTGCACCGCCCGTAAATCCTACTCCAACAATTTCTAACTTTAAACGGTCTGCACCACAAGGACCGTTTATGATATTCATATTATGGGAGTCTTGTAAAGTACGGTCCTGAGTGGCTCCTGCTGGGTTTAAAGTGGTGCAGTAAATCACAGAAGGTTTAACATTAAAACCGTAATATCCGGTTGTTCCGGCAGCACCACTATAACTAGAAAGTAAAGTGCGTTGTACATCGTTGTAGACCCAAACACCAATACCACCGTTTATTTCTTGTTTTTGGATAAAATACCAGCCAGTTGCTCCAACCGCAGTTATTGTGCTTGTGCCACTTGTGCTGATCATAGACGGACTAAATGGAGTCACTCCAGTCCAAGGAGCTCCACTGGTCCATCCTTGTCCCTGAAGAGCCGTACTTAAAGTTGATTGTGTGTAAAAAATTTCTTGTATTTCATTTAATTCTGAAGCCTGTAGAGGGTATCCAGCTTTAAAGGCCAATCCATAATAATTTTTAGAAGCGTATATTTGACTATTTACTCGACTTCTATATGGATCGTTTTTTAACGGAAATCCGTCACTAAATGGTGGAGGTGTTGGCATATTTTTATTTAGGTTATTTTATGAATCGCAAGTTAATAGTTCATTTGGAAAAGTGTATCTAGGTAAGGGCAGTAAAGTTAAGAAATCGTTAATATTTATACGACCAAACGAGATACCAGGATACGCAGAAATTTCTACGTCCCAAGACGGAAACACGTAGGTAGCAGAAGTCAAACCAGAAACACATCCGTCTGTGTACGGTAGTGTTTGTGTGGATCCTAAAGTGTATCCGGTGTAATTTTGTATTTTTGGTATTTCGTATACTGTTATAAATGATAAAGAATCGTATGAATTATTAAATATATCAGGTCTGGTATTAACGAAGTATTTTGTTCCGGTTGCGTGTACTACAGGTTTTACAATATTTGTGTAAAGATCGGTGGTTAAAGTTAAACCAGTATCGTTTACAACGTACGAGTACTCTTGCCAGAGATCACCGTCTCGTAAAACAGAAACGTTTAAACGACTTCCAGTTAATTGTGGATAAAAACTGTTAAGATTTGTTGAGTATTGCCCGGTGATTCCCAGATTGTCTCGCATCCAATCGTAATTACCACCATTCAGTTTAAACATGTATCGTTTAGGATACGATACAGAAATTTCTTTAACGTCTATTCCAAAAGCAGTGCTAATAAAATATTTAACACTTGCCGCAGTTCCTTTTTTGGAATATAAATTTATTTTTATATTTTCTATTAATTTTTTTAAATTGTTTGATGTGATTGTTCCGTCATTAATATATGCGGGAGGTAAAGAATTCACGTAAGTGTTTGCTAAATTTGTTAATAGTTCTGTTGGTGTTGTTTCTAAATCTAATAATTTTTCCAGATTAAAAAAACTAATATCGGCAATATCAGAACAATTACAAGCTAACCACTGATAATAAGATTCTGTTAAAGAAATTAAGACAGAATTACCATCATTCTCTACCCGCAACCAATACGGAAATAAATCTCTAACAGCTACCGGATATTGACAAGAAGCTGAAAGACCCTGTACTTCAGAGAAAAAAGCAGAAATTGGTTGAAATGCTTCATCAAAATCTTGTTGAGGCACAGAAAAATCTGATATATTTGTGTTTATATCGTATATTTTATTTGGTATGCTGTTTGAATATATCAGAAACATAAATGCCTTAATTTGTTACGGTTGCAACAACATTTAACAGTAATTCATTTTTTATGGTAACCGTGTCTTTATATCTAGGATAACCCAGCACACTTATTGTGGTGGATGTTGGTATAACATTTTCGTAAATTGTTACGTAACCATTTGTGTAATCAACATTTCCTAACACACCAAATGCGGTTAATTCAGCTAAACTAGAGTTCAAAGCAACCAGGTCACCTTGAGTCGCAATACCATCAGAGCCATAGATTTTAGGTTTATCTGCTAGAGTTATAGTGGTTGCATTATAAGTAAATGAGCTGGTTTTTACAGCAGTTCCTAGTGTTGAAGTTCCTGGGGTTAATGCGTTTTTGAAGTATACTCCTTTGTAACCATCAGAACCGGTCACACTAAAAGACAGATATAGTGAATTTAAATTCACGTTTCTGACCGAAGAATAATTTGTAAATATTAAAGATCTAATGTCAGCAGAATTTATAGATTTATTAAATGTAGTTGTTGTGTTGTAAAAAGCTTGAACATCATCCACTATTTCTGCACATTCGGAAGTTGAAGCACCGGATGCGGTCAATCCCATATAAGCAGTAACCGTTTGTGCTTGAACATATTCTGGCAAAACTGTTAATACAGATTGATTACTCAATAACGATAGTGTGTCTTTTATTGAGCTGGAAGATGCGGTTAAAGTGGTGTCAGCATACGAAACAAACAATCTTCCATAAACTGGAGGATCTGCGTCATCTCCTCCCCATACGTTTATTTCTTCTTTTGTTTCTATACCAGCAGGCAAAATACCAGATAATAATAAGGTAGAATAATAATCATCACTGGTTACTGTTCTATTGTTTGCAGCAAATAATTGTGGCACGTAGAATTTAATAAGTTCTAAATTAGCAGAGTCGGTACCATTTGCTGAAAGAATACTAGAGTTTACTGTGATTTTGGTATTGATTGCTGGAGCTATACCGTTTGCCTTCACTCCAGAAGGAACCAAATATGAAACAGTAACTATATCATTATCTTCTATTAGTTTTCCGTAAGAACTTTGGTAATCGTTTAAACTTTGTTTTCCAAAAATTAAATAAAATCCTGTATTTGCTCGATCTATAAAAAACACTTTACTATTTGGGCCTGGTTCTTGCTCTGATGCATTAAATCTAGACCACGTTTCACCGTTTACTTTTACTTGTATTGTGTTTATGTCAATATTAAGATTGCCTATAAATGCTTTTTGTGATGTGGTGTTTATATCAATTTCAATATTATTCACCACAGAACTAGCTTCATAAACAATAATATCTGTTGAGCTTGTTAAAGTAATTCCTTCTATTGCATAGAATCTGTAAGAATTTCCGGAAGAATCTTTACCTATAAAAGCATCCTCATAAGGAATAATATTTGTGGTTGTGGATGTTGGTTTCACATTCATCTTCAGTCTTGATGCTGTTCTTCCGGGAACAACATAACCTAAAGGCTTCAATAAAGATACAATGTTTGTTTCTATAGTGGCAGAATCAAGAAAAGCTTCATTACCGATCAGATTAGAATAAAATGCATAATATAGAGTATTGTACGCAAACACGTCTAACAGAGAATTAAAAGCGGAACCATTAAAATCATAACCAGCAAATTCACTCTTTGTGCTTAAATAGTCTTTCAAAGAAGTTTTAATTGAATCGAAATCTAAAGAAGCAATATTTATTTTTGGATTTGCCATTTATTATTGTTCCCCATTAACCGTGACATTTATCTGCAGTCCAAGAGTTCTTGTTATATTTGCGTCAAATACTGGAGAGAACGTAACGGTAATATTTAATTCTCCAGTACCCGAATCCTCAATATTTATAGTTCTTATTATTGCTCTTGGCTCTTGTCTATTTATTTCAGCTGTTAGTGTACTTATTGCAGCATTCTTACTTACTGTACTCAATAATTCAAACAATAAATCATAACCATTTCCACCAAACGTTGGATCAAATATTTTTTCTGTTTTAAAAGTTAATATTATATTTTTAATAGATTGACCTATTGCATTAATATCGGTTTTAAGACCAATATCATTGGTTATCTCATTTTTACTCAAACCAAAGTCTATATCTGTGTATTTTGCCATTTTTAAGTAATTTCTTTCTTAAATTGTATGTTTTCGTAATCTGTATTTGGATTAGTGTTTGAGCCATCTCTCATCAAAAACAAATACATTGAATGGCGTTGAGTGTTTATTACTCTTTTTATTTTATAAATCATCCATTTTCCAGCAAATCTTCCTTGTTTTATCCGAGTATTTTCTCCTGTTGGAAAATCAATGTTGATAACATCGCCCGGTTTGATTGAAAAATCACCGTGTACTAGTATTTTTATTCTCTGATATAATAATAAATTAGTTTGGGCTTGTCGTAACAGTGGTGTTTTTACAGGAGTATTCCAAAATGTTGCATTTGTTTTTGAATATTCTAAGTAATAAGGAAAATATTTTCCTATAATTGCCACATTACTACAAATGTCGTTTGGTATTGTTTTTTCTTCAACAGTTTTATTTCCGTAAATTGTTGGATAAGCTGAACCAGAAATGCCTTTACTGGTATAAGTTTTTCTTTTTGCATACGGAAAAACAGAAGATGTTTGAACATCCGCTCCAGTAAAAGTCATTCCTTTAACGCTTTTGTAATAATAGGAATTAGTATTATTAAATTCTTCACAAGAACAATTATACGACGCAGTTGAATTAGAATAATCTATACCAAAAAAATCAAGGTATCTTTTACTTTTAAATGAATCGTATATTAATTTACATTCTTTTGTTTTAATAAGAGCATCATATAATTGTTTGTCTGTTGGTTCTGGACTGGACGGCTTTAATGGTAAAGTTTTTAAATTACAATTACACCACGAAATTTGTGGTGGGCAATTTAAATTAGACACCAATCCACCCCAACCAACGCAAGAACCAAGACTAGAAGTTTCTATAGCATTTGTTGTGGATTTAGAAAAGAAAACATTAGAACTATTTAATTCTATATCAAAAAAAGAAAAATTTAACGAATTATTGATCATTTTATTTTATTTAGTATTATTCTACGCAATTATCTCCAGAACAAACTCCATCGTGTGCATTCTCGGAATCAAATATAAACATATAATCCGAATCAAAATACTGACCAGTAATACCTTGTCTTGGTGCAGTAAAGGCAAATGCTTGTAACATTTCTTTAGGAATAGCTGACATTTGAACTATTCTACCACCAAAATAAAATGTTCCGTCTTTATTAGTAGCCGTGATTCCTGTGCCTGGATTAGAAAAAATAGGACAATGATCACTGATAATTCTAAATTTACCTACCGGCATCATTGAAGTTTTGCTTGGATAATTTGTTAAAGTTGTTCGATCTGCTAAAGTGTTTCCAAGCAAATCTGTTATACCAGGATTCATTAATAAAGTTTGATAGCCGTCTTCAAAACTACTTGGAGCAGCAGAATTTAATATTTCATTTAAATTATATGCTCTGGTGTCTGGTGTGTTGAATGTTGTTCCGGAATAAAGTTCTGATTTTTGACCTATGAGTGCATGAGAAGGAGCTAAAAACACAAATGGAAAATTTGGATCTTCAAATTCTATCACAGACTTAGAAGAAGACCAACCAGCAGTAATGCCTTTTCTAATCTTTGTTTCTGCATTTATGTCTATCAAAGGACCAGCATCTTTTGGCCAAAATTCTATTTCAACCCAATTGTACGAGTAAATACCACCAGAATCACGGTCGTATCCACCGGTTAAACCTACATCACTGGATGTTCCTCCAGTTCCTCCGTAAATTTTTTCCGCTGACGTTAATAGAGCAAAGAAATTTAAAGGAACTTCTCGTTCACAACAAATATTCTTTTTATAAACACTCCATTGATTTTTAAGATTTTTTAATTCGGCATATTCTTTTCTAAATTTTGTTAATGGCCATTTAATTTCTTTATAAACTTTACGTAAAATTGAACCAGGAGATTCTGAAAAATCAAATTGAGCTTGCCAATAATCTTGTTCTAATCTGGCTTGCTCTCCCGTATCTAATGTTTTATTTAATAGATCTTCTTCAGTTACTATATTATTAAGTTTTGCCATTCTTTCGCCAGTAAATCCTTCAGTCATATAATTGTAAAAATTCCACCATGGAGTATTTTTAGTATTATAGGCATCAGCATAATATCCGTAATTGGTGTCAGATAAACGATTAGTGTTGTATGGAATTGGATTATTTTGAATGTCTTTTAATACTTTATCATTTATTGGTGGATATGCAGCTATCAGTGGTTTCTTAATATCTTCTGTGTAATTATATGTTATGTGTGTTTTCTTTAAAGATTTTCCTGTATCTAAAAATCCTCTATACGGATTTCCCCAATCAGGAACTACACGAACATATTCAGAAAATAAAGCACCATTATTAATCAAATTTGCTATTTGTAATTCACTAATCACTTCCATAGAAATGATTGCATTTCCTTGGTTTGTGTCTTCCACAGGAACATATGTTCCTTTGCTCTTTTTTGATGCCAGACTTGTTACTGATCTAAAATTCCATTTATCTAAATCTTCCCAAAAGAAAAAATCAACAGCGGTTGGAGTATTTTTTAAACACGAGTATTCGCAGATGTAATTTATTAATTGATGATACCTTGCGCTGTTTGCAATTTTAGAAAAAGGATAGAAAAATGGATTTGGTTGGATCCAAATATCATTATAGGTTTCATCTGCAACTAAAGGCTTTTTGGACCATCCGTTATTTTGCCCGACAGTGCTTACTTCCACTGGTGTACTGCTATTTTTTGAAGCTTTAGTTTTGACTTCATTTGGTACACCAGACATGGCTTCTACCAATACTTGCACAAATCCTTTCATTGATTCTTCATCTTCTGGCTGGACTAAACTTAAACCACCAGATTCGTCTGTAGAATTTGAAACACTTGTTGCAGAACTTCCACCGTCTGCTTTTCCTGCGTTTTCAATATTTGATGTTGCAGCATTTCCACTAGAATTTGCATCATATTTAGAAATTTTACCAATAAAATTTGCTAAAGGTTGCACGTCAAAATTTCTATATAAAAATTCATCAGAAGTGAATCTTATTGTTGTAAGAATAGCTTGTCCTGCTGGACCGTGAATTTCTTTGGTTGCTAGATCTGTGGATGGTTGTATATCTAAAATTCTAAATTTATAAATTCCTGTGTCTATTTTAAAAATTATAGAATCAAAAGAACTAGCATTAAATTGTTCTATTAGTTGTGAAGAATCGTAAAAATTAATAGAACCAAATACAGAACCGCCAAACATATTTTCTTCTATAACAATTTCATCAAATGAAATATAACTGTCTGCTTCTACGCCAATTTGACTAAATATTTCATACCATTTGCCAGAATATTTTGCAAGCTGTATAGAAATAATATTAACATTTGGAAAATTAACAGGATCAGAAGTTATCATAAGATATTAGTTGTTGTGCTTGTTATTGTTGTGTTATTTAGACTATTATTAATAATATTTTCTAAATTTTGTACACCATCTTTAGTTAAATACTTTATTTGTTGTGTATTATATGCGTTTTCATCCATTAATTGTTTTCTTAATGTAATATATCCTTCTTGGTTATTTGAGTCTTGATAATTTTCTAAATAACTGGTCCAGTTCTTACTTATACTTGGATCTAATACTATTCCTGCTATTTGAACATACAAAACAGCGTCTAGATATTTTTGTATTGTTAACAGCTTATTTTGTATAGTTTTTACTTCTTCGTATTGTGAAGTTTCTGTGTTATATCTCCAAATAGACACAACAGTTCCGGATGGATCTATAGTTGGATTTCCTACTGATATCGGATTAACGTCTGGAAAAATATACGGTTTTGCATTTATTTTTTTAAACACAGTATCAACAGAATTCACAACACCAATATATTTTTTGACTGCTCCAGAGTTTTTTGCAACTATATGTTCGTAACCAGAATCTAACATGGAATAAGTTCCACTAATTGCTGTTGGTGTTATTTTTTGTAATGTTGCGCCTGCACATTCAGCGTCTCCATATTTTAAAATTTTACCCCAAACAACCAGCTCGCCATTTGTGTTTATTGCAGCAGAATGATATCTGCCTGCTGATATTTTAGTGTACTTTCCAGACGGAACTGTGGTTTGACCGTCTGCACTCAATCCCCAAGCGTATACCGTACCATCAGATTTTAATGCTAAAGCGTGTTTATAGCCAGCAGCAACAGCAACAAATCCAGTCACTCCTTGAGGAATATCTCGTTCACCGTATGTGGTTCCGCCCCAAGCACTCAAACCACGATCCGCACCTTTTATTCCAACACAGAAGTCGTATCCACAATCTATATCATATAAAGTTACACCACCCGGTCCTGTTGGTATCATTGAACCAATTTTATCGTATGCAACCACTCCACCATTAGAATAAATTCCTACCCCACCACACAAACCAGCAGTCCAAGAAGTTTTAGCCACACTTTCGAGCCCATAAGATGACGAATAATCCGAACATTCCCCATAACAGTCAATTAATGATGCATCATTAATTGCAATTATTCTGTTTCCTGTTGCTTGAATAAAAGTAAAACCATTTGTATTTGAAGTATATAATTGTTTGGTACTAAGTGAAAAATTGCCAACATCGGTATTAAGACCTATATCTTTACCCCATGCGTATATTGTTCCCGATGTATCTAAACATGCAGTAAAAAAAGATCCGGCAGAAACTTGCATTACCTGTTTTTGTGCATCAAAATCGTCTGGTATGATCGATTGGCCAAAATGCGGAGAACCACAAGCATTGGAAGCAACAACAACTCCTGCACCCAAACAAGTTATACAATATGACCCTTCCCCATTTTCCACAATAATTAAATCACCGCTTAAAATATTATCCAAACTAACACCAGTGTAACTGTCTAGATTTGTGTTATAATAAGATTGAGTATCGGTTGGTGGAAGGTATTTTGAGTTGTTTGCAAATTGATATGAAAATCCTTCGTATTCTGCTTCTATTTTTTTAGTGTACGCTTCTTCTGATAATCCCCATTCAGTTAATGGATTTTTTATTCCATTTGTTAAAAATAATGACCAGTAGTATCCTGGATTATTATATAATCTGTAGGATAATTGATCGGCTCGTTCTCCAACCAAACTGGTGGTTGTGGCTAATGCTGCAGGATTAGAAAAACTAACAACTATAGTTTTAAATATATCAGTAAAACTTAAAGTTTGACCGGTTAAATTGTAATCTATTTTAGGAAAAAATTGTATCATATTTATACTTCTACGATTACACTACCACCAAAACCGCTTTGTTCCACAATTCTATCAGATCTTGAAAATATACGATTGGTACCATCGCCTACTTGCATGGCAGGTTCTAATTCAACAAAAGACAATTTAATATTAATTGCTAATGGCTTATAGTCTGATGTGATAAATCCAGTATTTAAAATAGGAGCTCTATTAACGTCAACTGTTCTTAGTACAGACACTAGTGGTGCACCATCCCAGTAACGCGCAACATTATCTATATTGATAATACCACCAATAGCTTCTATAGACCATAATGGTGGATGAAGCATTGTTAAAATAGAAGAAGTGTTTGCCACAGGAAATACGTTTGCTTGAAATGTTAACGCTATTTGGTTTGCCACTTCCGCTTGTTCCTTAGTTTTGGCAATCATGTCTATGATAAAATTATGAGTTCGTCTTGCACCAGGTTGTAAGATAGTTTCCATATGATCAAATCTGATCACACCACCGCCACTAAAAAAGCTGCTTGCAAGTTCTTCTTTTGCTCTGATTTCTCGTCTAAAAGACTCCATAACTCCAGAAATGCCTCCAATTTCTATAGCCTGAATATTTAATGATCCACCCGCTTGATAATTTTGACTGTTTAAAGTTGCCATTGCTTTAGGAAAAGGAACACGAATATCAACATAAGGATTGCTTCTAATATTATCACGTGTTCGGTTTTTAGCAAATGTGCTGTAATTTGCAGCCCGGAAAGACAAAAAAACTGGCACTTCTGCCGCAAACGGATCGTTGTCTGGAGGAAATTGTAAAGTGTATGTTGCCATAGTTTTATATTTTCTATAAATATATATTGAAATTTATGGCATATAAAACTAAATATAAACCGGAAACGCCAAACAAATACGTTGGCAATAGTGATAATATAATATGCCGTTCTAATTGGGAACGCAGTTTTTGTAAATATTTAGATAAAAATAAAAATATAATACGTTGGTCTAGCGAAGAATTAAAAATTCCATATTTATCTTCCATAGATAAACAGGTACACCATTATTATCCTGATTTTTTGTTTGAAGCAAAAAAGGACGATTCTACTATAGAAACTTTTGTTGTGGAAATCAAACCTAAAAAACAAACAGCAAAACCTGCTCCTAGAAAAAACAAAAAAGCGTATTTAAATGAATGCATAACTTTTGAAATAAATACTTGTAAATGGGAGGCAGCAAAACAATTTTGTGATGAAAGAGGATGGAAATTTAAAATTTTAACCGAAGAAAACCTATTTAAAGGAAAATAATGCCAGACAGAAATCAATTAGATAATTCAGATGTTTCCACTTTATTAAATTTTTTTCAAAAATCATCTGGATTTCAACAAACAAATAGGTTTAAAGTTTTAATAACCCCACCAATAAAAATACAAGAAGCAGACGTGCCTCCTTTATTTGCCACCATGGTTCAAATACCCGGACAGGTTGTTAATTATTTTTCGGATAGCATGTCTCCATCTGCCAGTTTGATAGACATTCCGGTAAAAAGAGAATACGATAACAGATTTATCATAGATTTTATCGTTGATAAAAATTGGAATACTAGACAATTTTTTGATAAATGGATAGATTTGATGTTTATCGATAAGGAGACTGAAGGTGGAAAAAAATCACATGTATTACAATATTATAACGAAATAATCGGAAAAGTAACTATACAACCACTTGATATTAATAATAACATAAACAAAACATTCACACTATACGGTGCTTGGCCAAGTACCATATTACCAACTCAAATGATGAATGATGCTCCTAACAGCTATTTAACATTAACTGTTGACATGAATTACAGGTATTATAATATTACAAATCTTAACGAAACCACCTAAAATATGGCATTAAAAGATCTTTTATTATCATCACTACCACAATACTGTGAAACCTTAGCTTCTGGCAAAGAAATTTGTTTCAGACCAATGACAGTTTCTGAAGAAAAGGCAATTCTTATTGCAAAAAATTCAGGAAATAAACAAACAATTATTAAAACTTTAATGAATATTATTAGTGTTTGTTTTGAAGATATTACTGTAAAAACTCTTCCTATCTGGGATTTTGAGCACATGTTTCTACTGTTGCGATCTAAATCTATTGGAGAAATAGAACAATTTAAAATAACATGTCCAGAAACAAAAGAAGAAGTTAAAATACAAATAAATTTAACAAAAGATGTTGTATTAAAAAACAACATTAAAAATAACAATAAAATTAAATTGAGTGACAATTTACTATTGGTGTTTAAACAACCAACAATCCAAACACTATTGAGCTACCCAAATTACACTTCTTCTTCAGAAGAATTCTATAAGTTTATAGGATCTTGTATTAAACAAATACAAAATGAAAAAGAGATTATTGAATGCTCAGAATTATCAGAAAATGAAACAACAGAATTTGTTCAAAATTTAACATCACAACAGTTTAAAAAGGTTATAGAGTATTTTGATACATTACCATTACTACAAATTGAAACAAAGTATCAAACATCAGATGAAAAACAGCGAGAAATACAAATAAAGGGCCTTTTCAACTACATAAATTTTTTTTTTGATTATTTAAGTTTACAATTATTTTATCAACAAAATTTTGAAATGAAATATAACCATAAATATTCATTAAATGAAATAGAAAATATGATTCCTTGGGAACGAACAGTATATTTAGAGCAAATTAGAACAGAACTAAACGAAAAACGCCAAAGAATGAATAATTCTACTACTCTCTAAATTAGAAAGCAAAAATGGCAGAATTAAACGATAATATAAAACCAAGCGAAAAGCTACAAGCATTTCTAAATTATACTAAAGTAACAGCCGAAGAACTTCCACAAAAAATAAATGATGAAGGATTCTTTAAGCAAGCAGTCCCAGATATGCGTCCTGTAGAGAATAGAACTGCAAGATCGTTTATCGATGAATCTAATATTATTCCAGAAACTAATGAAACACAAAATTTATTGAGTAGAATTCATGAAGAATTACTTTCTCAAAAAGAATCTACTATTAATCCCATAATAGAACAAAATCAACAACAAAGACTATCATTAGATACCAGCGAGTTATTTAAACCTTCTCAGTCAGTGTCTGCCGAAGAAGGACTCAGAAGCATTTCTGATATTAAAGATAAACAAGATAAACTAAGTATACTAGAAAATAAAAGTGTTCCTAATGTGGAAGAAAATAATTCTAATGGTGGTGGAACATCAGTTAACAATAATACCTCAAATACCACAAACGTAACACAAGTAACACCTGATTATTTGTTGGCAATGAGAACACATTACCAGACTCTTCCTCCGTGGAGACAATATTCGGGATAAAAGAAAAGGCCCCTTTCGGGGCCTTTTTTATTCGTCTCCTAGAGACTTCAGATAACTTTCAACATCTACATCCTCATCCACTTCCGTCTTGGGAGTAGGCTTTCGTGAAGACCGAGTAGGTGCTTCGTTCTCAATAGTGTCCTCTTCGGTGGCTTCACCACGAACATCGCCTCCTAGGGCATCTACAAGCTTTACTTTGAGTTCTGCGTAACTCTTGAACTCCTTGGGATTCACAAACTCCTTGAGGGCGTATTGTTTCTTCCATAGAACCTCAAGCTTGGCGTCATCACCGTCAAGCAGTTCTGAAGCCGCACTGAACTCAGACTTATCGTAGTTGACATAACCTTCAACCTTACGAATCTTTAGCTTGAAGTTGGCACCCTTCCAGAAGTCAAATGGATTTACTGCATTCTCGTCTTCAAACTCTGGGTTCATTTGCTCTTGAATCTTCTCAAAAATCTTCTTGCCATACTTAAACAGGAACACCTTACCCTTGTTTTGAGGAGCAGCAGGATCTTCCACAACAAGAATATTAGACACATAATTAAGCTTACGCTTACGATCACGAGCAATACGCTTATCGCTTTCAGTACCACTATTCCATAGCTCA